>JAEEGH010000862.1_pt1 | contig 93217 bp, 75 predicted proteins | sample 9134181 | NCBI WGS metagenome assembly JAEEGH01 (sample SAMN16246544, study PRJNA631951) | gut metagenome | biome: gut microbiome; feature: rumen; material: DP-attached | host: Bos | place: Iran: Karaj | collected 2018-10 | reverse complement strand
TGCGGTAGCCCTGGTAGATGAGGCCCTTGTCGAAGCACTGCTTGAACACCCACCACACAGATTCCATGAAGTTCTTGTCCATGGTCTTGTAGCCCTTGTCGAAGTCCACCCAGCGGCCCATGCGGCGCACGGTCTTCTTCCATTCGCTGGTGTACTTGAGCACCTTGCCGCGGCAAGTTTCGTTGAACTTGTCAACGCCAAGCTTCTGGATTTCGGCAACGCCAGCGAGACCGAGCTCGTTCTGCACGAGAGATTCAATCGGAAGGCCGTGGCAATCCCAACCGAAACCGCGCGGAACCTTCTTGCCCTTCATGGTCCAGTAACGCGGAACGATGTCCTTGATGGTACCGGCAAGCAAGTGACCGTAGTGCGGAAGACCCGTTGCAAACGGAGGACCATCGTAGAAAGTGTACGGTTCAGTTTCCGGACGGCTGTCAAGCGACTTCTTGAAACTTTCGTCCTTGTCCCACAATCCGAGCACGCGCTCTTCGATCTGCGGGAAGGTCTCTTCTTTCTTTACTTCACGAAACATGGGTTACCTCAAACCCCGCGGCACCGCGCCACGGGCATTAAATTTTCGGCAACAAAGATAGAAAAAAACAAATGCTACGGCAAAGCATTCCCGCACCAAAGCCCTTCAAACAGCTACAATATTTCGGTCATCAGCAATTCACTTACAAGAGCGTTGCCAAATCAAAGTACATCTGCCTAGTCTTGAGAGCTTCGTCCGCAGGAATACTATTATACGACTTTTCTTGACTTTCTTCTTTAAAAAGAAAGGAAAACTTATTGTTCTCATTTGAATAAAAATGCAGAACATCTTCTTTATTGTAGGCATCGACAACAATAAAGCGGCATCCCGTCTTATTATGGTCACTCAAGAACCAAGCCTTAATAAAATCAATTATTTGCGACCCGACTTTCTGGTTCCGATATTTTCTGCAAACCCCCAATCGTCCAATCAACACAGCCGGGTAATTACGCCCCTGCTTGACCCACGGAATAAGTTTCACCAGCCTCCGTTTAGCATTACTCGGCAACTCCGCAACTCGAATCGCAGAATTAGACAGAGTAAAGACAGCTGCAATATCACCCTCTAAAGCAGACAGAAAACAATACGAACGACCAAGCAACTGGGCGTCATAACTAAAAGCATCTTCCTGGAAAAATGCGTTAAGATCTTCGTCGCCACAATCAAAGGCCGGGAGTTTTCCGGCGATTTCCTTATTATAGCGGCGAAAAAGAAAATCTTTTTCAAGAATCAAATGAATCCGGCCTCTTTCAAAATCAAATCAGCCTTACGAATCTGTTCGGAAAAGTCCTGCTTTCCGCGCACCTTTGTAGCGCGCTCAGCCGCCAGGGCGAACGCAAGGGCTTCTTGCCCCTTCAAGGTCGGTATAGGTCTGATTTCAAGTGCCATAGTTTAAATATAGAATTAACTCAACCAAAATACAACAGCAACCGTAATAGAACAAACCAAATCTAGACACAAAAACAAACAATCGTGCAATCACCTGTTTGCAAAGTTTGTAAAAAATCAAACATAATTTCAACCGTATTTTAGACGCCACCACCTGCAACTCATCTTGTGCCTTTAGCAAGCCTTTCTACTTCACATAAATATATTTTCTCTAAAATCTCGCCACAACCCATACAACTGCAAAGGAGAAAAATATGGAAGATTACCAAAAAACAATTTTCAATTACGCAATCTCATGCATCTTAAGCGTGAAAAATGATTTTTTAACTTCTAAAAGGATGCCCAGAAATTTCTATCAATACTCCGCACTCTCTACATTCAGAGGAGTTATTGAGCACAACAACCTATGGGCAACACATTGGGCTTACTTAAACGATGCCAAAGAACTAAAAAAAGGCCTTGAAATTGCAAAATTTGTTCAATCAGATTCAATAATAAAAAAAGCCTTTAAACCTTACAATTCATTTCGTGATTTTGAGAATCTTGTATCTAAATTGTCGAAAGAAGAAATTACTAATAATATAGACGCCTACGTATTATGTTTTTCCGAAGAAAAAGATAAATTAAATCTTTGGCGAGGTTATGGCAATGGGTATAACTCCATTGTCACCGCTTATGATACTACTAAAATTGAAACAAGTATAAAAACAACAGGGTTTCCAATTATGGGAAAAGTAGTTTATGACGAAGATAGACAAAAGGTAATGATGCTGACATTTTTAGGAAGATATTGTATATTAACAAAAAAATTGCACAAAAAGTTCCCTAAACAAAAAGAGGATGTAAAAAAATACTTATCACAATATTTCGCTTTAGGAGTTCTGATCTTATCACTCTTTACGAAAGAAAAATATTGGAACGAAGAAAAAGAATGGCGAATTGTTTATCTCTTCCCGGATCGTGATTTCCTTGATTTTAAAGAAACTAGCAAGGGCATTATTCCATTCTTGCATATTCCCTTATCCAAAGAACACGTAATTAAATGCATAAACAACATTCGGTTGCCCAAATCACCAGATTTCGCTTTAAGAGAAAAGGCAATAAAAATGTTATGGGAAAAGTTTTGTAACGAAAACAAGATAATCAAGAAACTAAAAGTCGAACAATCTTCCATTTCAATCGTTTACTAAATTCATTCAACAAAACATTTCGAAATTGCGAAATGTCGTGCGCAATGACGATGTTTTTGCATTTGTATACTAATTCTACAACACAGTCAAGTCTTTTTTGCAAAAAGGGGCGTTCCCCGGCCAGGGCCGGGGGCGGGCTCTCGCGGCATAAAATTGCGGCCTCACGCCGCAATTTTTCCGCCTAGAGGGCCGAGCGCATTTGACAAGCGGCCCTCCCGGCCCTTCGGGCTTCCATCCCTAACGCAAGGCCTCGGCCACTAAGGCAACTTCCCAAAGAGGATAACTCCTCTAAGGACATAAATATCCAAGCGTCGTATAAAGTTGCCAAATGGCAGTAGGCCTAACGCGGACGCGGGGGTTCCCGTTCTTTACGACAAGCAAATAATTCCTAGAATCATTCTTATTTGTTCGATACTCTTAATCTAGCAACCGGATTTATTTGACTTAAAAATCTAGCAGCTTGCTTATCCATCGGCTTATTAGGCTTAATTAAATTACTCCTTTCATTCAATTTATTTCGTAAAAAATCATTTCTTTTGAGGAATTCAGTTCCACCAAGTTTAGCCAATGCAGCAAATGTTCCAACGAATCCAAAAATTGTCCAGTCATCAAAAGTAGCACTCAGCGCAACACCCGCAGCATCACAAAGGTATGAAAATCCCAAATCTAAGGCTTTTGCATAATCATCTCTTTTTAATCTTAAATCGCCAAGCGATTTGTTATATTCTATTATTTTCTCATTTCGTTCTTCAGCAGCAAAAGAATCTAAATAAGAAAAAAGCGTATTAAAATTTCTTGATGTACAATATGTTTCCGAAAAACGTAGAATTTCTTGAATTGGAGGATAATCTCTTACCTCTAAGATATCCAAACAAGGAATAGATAAAGCTCCTTTCAAAGAAGATTCTATCCGCATATTATGTTGTTCTAACTCATCAACACTTCGGCATTTAAAAAGCTTAATCATATTGTACATAAGCGATGCTTGCGTTTTTGTTTCATAATTTTTTGCCCAGAATGGAAAATAGAACGCATTTAAAGCACTTGCTATATGAATAAATTCCGAATGCACATCAAATTCAAACTCTAAAGCATCCCTATTCGGAATATTGTCAGGGATGGAAAAACAATTATTAACGCCCAATGAAGAAATGCGTGAAGAGGAATTTAACGTCAACAGTTCAAAAGATTTTCTAAGAGCCCTTCGAGGCCATGTTGCCAAATTATACAATTTTTTTGACACATCCTCACCTAAACCTGCAAATAAATCAGGAGACAAAATAGGCAAACACTCTTCCGAAATCAAACAATTATTATTCATTTCAACCAAATCCGCGATTATAAGAGCCGACAAAAGCCGTCTAGAAATAACTGCTTCAGGTTTTATTTTATATATTGCGTCTAAAAAGCCATAGTCCATCCGGTCAGACGGTTGATTCGTAACAAAGGTTACCCGATTTTGATTAACCAATGAAACCAACTCATCTTCTGTAACTTGTTGCCCAGTACAGAATTCTTTGATAGAAATTCCAAAGGGCAACTCAACATAGACATGGTCAAACAACAATATTCCGTTTCGTATATTCACATTCGAAAAACTCGAATACTTAATGTAGCAGGAATTCTTTTGACTACGTTGACCAAGGATAGATTCCTTGGTAACGGTTCCATTGTATATCCCTTTTATGTTGTCAAACCAAAAAGCCTCATCTTTCTTTTCATATTCGGCATTTGTAGAGTTCCATTTTGCAGGTAGAATTGTCAAAACTGGATTTGTATCACGTTCCACATTAAAATGACCCTCCTCGGTTTCATCAAAAGCAACTTCAAATTTGATAACACCTCCACTCAAAGAATCTAAAAATGATGTGAGTTGAGAATTATACAATCCACTCATGCCTTGAGGGAAATGAATCTTGACGATACCTTTTTCAACGGAATCAATCTTGATTGATTTTAAGAAAGGAAACTTAGAGTATAGCAAATTATATAAATCATTAGCAGTCCATCCAATACCAGCAAAGTTATCCCCAATCTCAGAGTCTTCAATAATTGGAATCTCTTTTATAAAATGATTCGGCAACTCAAAAGTCAACCCAACAGGATTTGTTATCATACGGATAGAATGTTCGAACTCTTCGTGCAACGCATCCCTATCCCCAAAAGGATTTTGCACATATATCAGGAAGCGCTCCGGTTCAACTTCGAAGATTCGTGTTTTCATAGAAGGATACACGCTTCTCAATCTTAAATCATCTCTTCTTACATATTGTTCCATAAAGGAGTCCTCCGAAAAAAATCAACAAGCCAAATTCCTTAATATGTATAAAACAATTGAGAAAATCGACCAAGGATTTTTTATTGATGCGCAGACAAAGAAGCATATATATGCGCTATATAGTACTGTCTAAACCGAAAATAGTTATGAAGCATTGCAAGAAGAAAAATACAGTACACAACGTAGAAAGGCGTACTCCAATAGTCGGCAACAAATGTACAATGAAATGTTAGCAAAAACAGCATGGCCACAGAAATATTCCGGCACAGACCATATATTGATAAAAATACAAATGCCGTTTCATATGCATTTTTTGTATTTTCCTGAGAATAGGCAATTACATCCCTAAAAGAGAATACCGCATTATCACCCAAAAGCTCTTTATACCGGTCTTCATATTTTTTTCCTTCTTTCTTTTCGTTGACCTTATAAAACCATCTCGGGAAACCAAAAGAAAAAATCCATTTGACAAACCTGTTTTCAAACAGAAATGACCCGACAGCGGCCATAACGTGACCAATCACATACGAGCAAACAACCACTCCTCCAACAAACACCCATCCAAGCTCTTCTTTTTTTACTTCTTCTATCGTGTTTGCCAAATTTCCGGCATCTTTGTTGACATACATGAGCCAAAGAGCGAAAAGAAAAAACAACCCCGGCATTATGTAGCCAAGCAAATCGTAAAGAGTTCCTTTTATTCCTAGTTTATCCATAATCACACATCTCCTTTTAATTTTTTTAATGTTAAAAATTTTTCCATTTTTTGAGCAGTTCCCCACCCCCTTGACGGAGCGCCATCAAAACGAAGGCACAACTGATAATCTTCGGTCGCACACAAAACTGGCTTACCTAATTTTCCAACAACATAGTTAATCAACAACTTTGAAGGATGTTGTTCTTCCTCTGTTGATGCAGATACCACATAGGATTCCGCTTCGAAACAAGTCAAAACATTTCTACTTACATTTTTTATACTTCCGTGATGAGGCAATTGCATTTTGCGCAATCCAGACAATTTGAGTGAATAAAATATTGCGCAATCATATGCATCTTCCAAGGATTCAACTCCTGCATCTCCCGTAAACAAGAATAAAGGATCACCATTTTTCTTGCTAAGCAAAATAACCATTGACGACATATTTTTTGGAGACGTTGACGGATTATCTAAAAAGAACTTATGCACCTCTGAAGCAGGAGAGGAACTTGTTTCATAGACATCATCCCCCATCGTCATTGTACGGTTCTCCTCCAAAACACATGATTTCACACACTCTTCATAAAAAAATTTTGATGGACCTAAAATGTTAAAATTATACCCATTAACAGGCACATATTTCCCTGAAAAAATCTCACTATGAGAAATTTCTCGTTCATCCAATTTATCAAGAACATCCGCCAAAAGTTCAAACGCCTCGTCTATCTTTCGCTCTACTGATTTTCTTGTCCGTCGACCATCTTTATCCTTCTTGAAAATTTCTACACAATGCTCCCAGGGGTCATGAATATAAACATGTTCAATTGAAACATTTTTATCGTCCAGCAAAGCGTTAAAGCCTGCAATATGGTCACGGTCTGGATGAGTTATAAACACATAATCAATATGCAGCGTTCCATAATACCGGCGCAAATGTTCCTTTATATCCTTACCACATTCAGTATAGCCCGAATCAATCAGAACAACCTTCTGATCATTAACCGACGGTTTTTCATAACTAAATGATCCAACCCTTATCAAAATCGCATCAGCAGATTTGTTTTGACTGGCTGACAAAAAATCAACTTCTACCATATCGTTCCTCCCTAAAACATATCTTTAAAGTCCGAGTATTTCGCAACCATTCCTTTCCCATCACTTTTGAAGCAGACCTTTATGTGGCCGTCATTTCTCGTCGTTAGAGAGTACCGAGTCTTTCCATCAATCTTAACGCCCTTTGAGCAGGTTCCATCTTGATACCTTTTATCAACACTCCCCGAATTCTCGGATTGCGGCTTTTCGGATATCAAAATGATGGCCGGTTTGTTATCTCCGAGCAAATCGAACAGACATTGCGGATAGCCCGACTCCAAACCGTGATGCGGAGCAACTAGAATCGTCAACCCTTTCTTTTCTAGTAATGTTTTTAAGTTCGGTTGGTCTGAAGTTTCTTGAGCCCACTTTTGGCGTTTATCCTCATTCATCTTACGTTTGTAGTCCGTAAATCTTTTTTCGCACTTCCCATTTAGGATTAGCTCAAACGCATCTGGAGTTATATCTCCAGGAATCAGTATCGTTAAGCCGCAATATGACATACAGAGGACAATGCTCAACGAGTTGGCATACTCTTGATCATCCTTTGGAAACAATTCGTCCGCTTGCTTGTGCGTCAAATAGTAATAACCTACCTGAAAATCAACACCATCGACATCGGGATTAAATGTCATCAAAGGTAGATTCCTATCCTTGTAAAGAGCCTTATAATTATCAACTTTCTTGTCGCCACCAGGATTCTTTATTCTAGAAAAATCAATTTTGTGACCATCCGCTTGCCCCGCAGTCTTATCCTTATCATTCTGACAAGATACAAGTGCTGACTGAGCATTAATAAAATCCTTGTTTTCATCAGTCAAGTCAGAAATATGGTCAAGATGAGGGTGCGAGATGATGCACTGGGCAATCTTCCGTTCCGAGCCAACCATCTGCGAAAGAAAATCCTGTTTATGATAAATATCCGCTATAGGCGACATTTCTTCTAACGACCCCAAGTCATACAGCATCGCATAATTATGCGGAGTTTTAATCAACACCGCCAACCCGCGTCCAACATTAAACATGTAGACTTCTAGGTTGTCGTTTTTCTGTAACACTAACTTTTTCTCCATTCTCAGCCCTCTCTCGTATTTTGTCCGGCACCATCGTCGAACATGTCTGTCATATTGCAAAAGCCATGCCAAATTGTTATTTTTGCGTCAAAAACCTGTTTTTTGGAGTGAAATCAGCATTCGGGTGACATCCGCAGATGGATTCCGGCACCAGAGGTTTCATTCTGAAACAAAAATCGCTTTATTTTGCAACATTTTTCACAATCAAGCCTATTTTCATTCAAGAATATATATTTTTTCTATATTTTCTGCAAACTTTTTCACAAACGGATAAATAAATGCTTGTTGAGTTCTCAGTCAAGAATTACCGCTCCTTTAAAGAAAAACAGACTTTTTCCATGAAAGCCTCCCCCTACGACAAGGATACCGTTGACAAGGAAAACCCAAGGCCACGGCAAATCGACAAGCTCAATCTACTGCCGGTAGCCGCCATCTACGGAGCAAACTCCAGCGGCAAAAGCAACCTGCTCAACGCAATGGGAACAATGCAAGACATAGTCATGTCATCCGTCAGGATAAACGCCACGGATTCCCTCCCAACCGACACTTTCGCGCTCGACGAGTCATTTTTAGAGGAACCCACTGAATTCGAAGTCGTTTTCTTGCTGAACAACAAGACATACCGCTACGGTTTTGTCTACACAAGGAAAGAAATCATCAAGGAATGGCTTTACGAAAGGGCCCGAATAAAAGAGCAAGCCCTCTTCACACGCGAAGGAACCACATTCTCCATACAGAAACGGTTCAAGGAAGGCGAAGGAAAAGAAGGGATGACCACCGCCAACAGGCTGTTCCTCTCGCTGGTGGCTCAATTGAACGGGGACATCTCGAAACAGGTCATCAACTGGTTCCAGCATTTCAGCAACATTTCGGGAACATTCAACAACTACTTCCGTGACTACTCCATCAAACTGTTGCTAAACAACGACGAAAAGACTAAAGCATCAAAGGAATTTCTCAAGCAAATGGACTTGGGCTTTTCGGAACTAAAGCCAGAAGAACACCCCATCGACGACAACTTCTTCCCGGCGGGGCTTCCGCAAAAGATCAAGGAAGATTTCATCAAAAGACACCCAAACGAGATGATGCGTTCCCTGAAGTCGGCGCACAAGTTCCAACACAAGGACGGGAACACTAGCCTGAAACTCTTCGATTCCGAAGACATGGAATCCGAGGGGACCCTCAAGATTCTCGACCTGTCCGGGCCAATCATCGACACACTTGTAAACGGTTACACGCTAGTCGTGGACGAATTGGACGCCAAGCTGCACCCCTTCCTGACAAGGAAAATCATCAGCATCTTCAACTCCAGAAGGGGCAACCCGAACAACGCACAACTGATATTCGCCACCCACGACACGAACCTGCTAAACAACGAGATATTGCGGCGTGACCAGATTTGGTTCGCTGAAAAGGGCAAGCCCCACGAAGCGACGGTGCTAAAGCGGCTTAGCGAAATCGAGATGAGCGACGAGGGCGAATTCCGTAAGGTCCGCAGGGACAGGATTTTCGAAAAGGATTACTTCGACAAGAAATACGGAGCTTTGCCGGAAGTCAGCGACGGTTTCGATTTGATCGAGGCCATGAAGGGGTAAGGGCGTTCCCTGCTGCGCCGGGGCGGGCTCTCGCGGCCCTTCGGGCTTCGATCCCTAACGCGGGTACGGAAATATGGAAAAGCCATCCCTACCCCACAACCTTCCGCTTGATCCGCCCGAGCAATCCACGCACTCGGTAATACACCCGTTTCAAAGGTGACGGGAAAGGGCAATACTTCTTTATCAGCTGGTCAAGGGTGTATTTGTCCAGGTTGGTGAAGAATTCTGTTCGCTTGGGATGCGGTTTGCTGGAGCGGACGATGCAGGGGTTGCCGGCGATGGCGTATTCGACCTTGGAGTCGCATTGGGCGACCTTGCCGGCGACGGATTCAAACGGCATACTACCTGGAGTAGTATTCAAGAGAACAACCGATGTCCCCTTGTTTTCGTTCATTTCGGGGTGATACTTGGAGATTCCCCAGTAGTCCGGACGTATACGCGAAGGGCGTAAGGGAGACGCTGACCTACCTGGGGTTTCCCCATGAACACTGGCGCAACATCCGGACTAATAACATTCTCGAACGTCTCAACCGCGAGATACGCAGAAGGACGCGCGTGGTCGGCTGCTTGCAGAAACATCCTCGGCTCGGATATGAAAACATGCAAGTATGTTTTCGCATCGCTCGCCTTGCGGCGTTTTCCCTGACGGAGAATCAGCCCTGATGCTAGTCTGCGCCAGGTTGAGGCACGTAGCCTCAAAGGAATGGGGCACCAAGAGGTACCTGAACATGAAGCATCTCTACGAGCTGGAAAAGGAAAACGAGCTGAAACGGGAGCAGGAAAATATCGGAAAGAAGGGAAATGTAGCCTAGATCTGATGTTGGAACAAACGCTTCGCTATTTTTGCGAAAAACCCTTGACACTACCTTCCTCCATTCCGGAATCCCGATTTTTTCGTCGGAATATTCAAAAACCTGAGCCGCTATTTTCAGTACGCGGCAGAGATACGCAAATTGATCTACACGACCAATACGATCGAAGGGTACCACCGCCAAATCCGCAAGGTGACCAAAACAAAAGGCGTGTTCAGGTCCACACTAGCAGACTTAATTTTTCCGAAATTTTCAACATTGAGTCTCATTTTTATACCTTTGGTAAAAAGGTATATAATTCATGTACAATATTTCATCATTATTCAAAAAAAACGCACTATTCGTGCCTCAAATCACTCAAATTCAGTTTCTAATGCAATTCATAAACTTGAATACGCAGATTGATTCAACCTTCACCCCGTAAGTGTCAGCCGTCAAATATTTGCAATGAAGAACAAGTCCATCAATGAAAAGAGTATTCTTCATAAATTTATTCATCAAGTTGAAACAGGGGGACCTATGAAAATTCAGTTTACTAAAAAATCTATATTTGTAAATATGCGTTATCGTGCGACAAGACCACTTTCCCAGCTTTTAGGGGCCATTTTCGTATGCCAGCTTTGCGCCTGCATGTGGAAGAGGATATTTTGCAATACAATAGCCAATTCATTCCCCAATTATTATATTTAGCAGGAATCAACAATTTCAAAGAACCTATAAAGATTCTATTGACGATTTAAAATTTAAGCAAAAAAAAATGACATCCTAAAAATCACTCATTTAAGAAAAAAATGAACATAATAAAGAAGATTAAACCATTTCTATGCAATACCAATGCGCAATGTGTAAAAATGTACGAGCATGCGTCGTTTGACATTTTCGACACACTTATTATACGAAAATGCAAACAACCCGCTAAAATATTTGACATAGTAGAAGAAAAATACAATAAGCTCAATGGGACCAACCTTGAAAATTTTAGAAAATTCCGAATTTTAGTCGAAGCACAGCTTAGGACGAAAAATGTTGAAATTACTATAAATGACATTTACAATTCCATCGCGAATAGGTATGGAAGCAAAATATCTGATACCTTAAAAGACCTTGAGTTCGAAACAGAATTAGAACAATGCATTGCAAACCCGCAAATAATTGATTTATACAACCAATACGCATTGCATCATGAAGTATTTTTGGTGTCGGATATGTATTTACCGTCATGCTTTATAAAAGAAATTTTGACCAAGAATAGCATTTTACATTTTTCAAAAATCTATATTTCATGCGAATATGGGAAAACCAAACGAAATCGAAAATTATTCGAACAAGTTATTTTCGAAAATTCCCTAAACAAAAAAGAAATCATCCATTTGGGAGATAATTTTATCAGCGATTATGTAAATCCAAGATTGATTGGCATTCATTCCTGTTTAGTCACCGAGAAATAAAATGGAAAATAACGAATATTACAAATTTGGCTATGACAATTTAGGACCATTGCTATATGGTTTTTCGCTTTGGCTGCAACAACAACTAAAAGAACGTAATATTTCTAAGGTTTATTTTTTCTCTCGCGATGGATTAATTATGAAAAAAGCCTTTGAGATAATAGACCAAAATCAAACAAATACGTTCTATTTGGAAGTTTCTCGAAGAAGTCTACGCGTGCCAACTCTTTCCGTGACATTTACGCCTGAAGACCTACTAACGATGATTGGTCCATCAAATATGATTTCTTTGAGTTCAATTTTTGACATCGTTGGATTAGACATAAATTATTATACTGATTTATTAAAAGAAATTGGTTTAAACGAAAAAGATGAAATTAGTCGAAAAACATTTCTTCAAAATCCAAAAATTCTAACACTGATTCAACAAATTCGAGACGATATCAGTAAGAATGCCAAAGAAGAATATAATCTACTAGTTGAATACATCAAGCAGAACCACATTGAAGGTAAATTTGCCATTGTTGATATCGGTTGGTCTGGGGGAATGCAGCGATTCTTGGATAAAACTCTAGATTCACTCAAAATTAATCATAACATATCTGGTTTTTACACAGGCATAGCGGATTATTACAAAAGAAATTTTCAGTCAAAAAAATTAGATCTCAATGGTTATCTATTCGATTTTAGCCACAATCCTAAAGATGTCGACTGTCGAAGCGGTTTTGTTGGCCTATATGAAATGCTGTTCTTGGAAACGAAAGGTTCTGTAAAAAAATACTACCGAGGCGATGATGGGCGAATTTACGCGGAAAGATTTCCCTACGAATATAATACAAATGGGGTTATGATGCCCGAAGTTGGCAAAATAACCACGCTACAACAGGGAGCGCTAAATTACGTAAAACAAGCGAATGAAAATAACATCGTATTAACCACTAAAGAAGCACGTAAACATCTTGTTGCTGTAGGCAATTCTCCTTCATTTAAACATCTAAGGCTTTTTTCAGACTTTCTTTTCTTCGATGAAGGTCTTTATACGAAATTAGCAGCCCCTAAACCTCTAATATACTATTTGGGTCATTTAAAGCAGTTTAAGAAGGATTTGTATCTTAGCCGATGGAAAATTGGATTTTTGAAAAAACTTTTTAAATTGCCGTTACCCTATTCATACTTGTACAGGTTCTTAAAAGCGATACAAAAATAATCGTCTCCTAATTTAAATGGATTTCTGAGGTTTTCAATCTCAAATATTCTCTAATTTTTTTGGGAATAAGGTGTTTCGCTTTCCATTTGGCATATTCTAGATATATTTTCCAGAAATTCTGATATCTATAAACGACATTAGCGCAAAGAATTTGTTTTTCGCACCAATCACCTTGTTCTGATACTCCCGAGCCTTCATAAATCGCTATAACCACATCCGTTTTTTGGACAACAGACAGCGGAATTTGAAGAAAAAACAGATAATCAGAAACTATGATTTTAGGAGTTACCACATAATAGCCATATTGATCATGCAGACTTTTCTTGTATATCGTACTTTGATGAACAAGATTCCTTTCACTTTCAGAACAATTTTTCTTTACTCGGAAATAACGACCAAAACTAGTTGACTTGTAAAAATCCGAATATATAAACGCAATATTATCTGGCAGGCTCTTTTCAAATATTTTAGACAAAACATCTTTATTCGCAAAGACATCACCTGCATTCATCATATTGACCCATTCACCCTTAGCCCTCTTTATCCCCTTATTCATGGCATCATAAATACCATGGTCAGGCTCACTAATAATAGTCACTGCTTTATTTGGGTATTCGTTTATGACATTTTGTGCTATTTCAACAGTTCTATCCTTTGATGCCCCATCAACGATAATATATTCTAAATCCTGATAAGTTTGAGACAGAACAGAACGAATTGTTCGTTCTATTTCTTTTTCCGCATTAAAGCAAACCGTCACTATAGAAATCTTCATGCTTCTATTCCTCCATCAAAATAGCCATCATCATATTTTTTATAAAACGCACATAAATAAAAATACATTAAAATACAACATTCCCAAAAATCATAGCTAAAACTAATTGTCAAAAATAGTATAAAAAACAAATACTTTCCACTATAATGATAAGCCTTAGATAAATATATAGATGACTTAAAAAGCCAATAATAGAAAAATGCTCCAACAAAAAAGCCGTATTTTGCCAAGATTCCCAAAATTCCTTCAGATGGGGCCACAATTATGGAATTAGCAAAAACAACGCTTGTTGTATATGAATTTTTTAAATGACCAAAACCTAAAAAAATGTCATGAATAAAATTATTCAAGCTTACATACAACCCCGTAAAGCGTTGCGGACAAACCTCACTCATTTTCGTTGCATTTTTGTAATACATAATGGTTTGAAAATCACTTTCAATATCCATAAGTGCGATTATTTTTTCTTTCATAAATGGATATGCTAAAATAGTTGGAATGATGAAAATCGATGCAACGATAATTAAAATTTTAATTATATTTGATTTTTTATTCATCAAATAACATAAAAGAATAACCCCCAAAGCAGAGTACCCTGTTGTTGAAAACGTAGATAACAATGTTATTAGCAATATAACAAAATTTATATTTTTCCATATATAGACAATGGAAAAATTATGTCTTACCATATTTACATATAAACCAAGAATAATCCAACAAGCAAAACGTCCTGGTTCCCATGTAAAACCAATATTGCGACGAATTCCCATTTCAAATTGACTTCCTAAGCCAACAACAATAGAATTCGTTTCTGTTGGAGGAGTATTTTCTAAAACAGCAATAGAATGCATAAAATCAACAAATGGTCCACCGAAAATATTTGCAGCCCCCCATACAACTAAAGAAAGAATACATAACTTAACCAAAACCTCCTCAAAGAACTTCAAAAATTCCTTTTTTTCAAATATATTGAAAGCTATATGCGCAATTGCAATACTGTACAACGGAGGAAATTGAAAAGGTTGAATAGAGTGATATTTCAAGCAACTAGAAATGAACCAGATTACAAATATTCCAAGAACATAAAACAACGGCTTCTTGCTACGCCAACAATAATTAGCATAATAAAACAGAATAATCATTAAATATATAGGCATCAGTATAGGATTTTTGCTAAAATTAAACCCTGTTAACGGGGTTACACTGGCCACCCACATGAACATCATAAACATAAAAAAGAGTTTTGCAGTGTAGGAAGGCTTATGACGGACTTTAAACATTAATTATCCTATTTGATGTTGCGATTCTAGAGAGTATAAATATCGCTATTTATTTAACATTCTACCATACAGGCCCATTCATTTATCAAAGTCGCGTAATTCTGTATTTTGATATTACCTTGCATAAATAAAGCAGCAACATTTGTTTTACTCGTCTCAATAAAGGCAACGGGAAATCATTTATTTCAAAAGAACCTGTATCAAAATCATTTGATAGAGATTCAATTTCTTTTTGGCTTGCTGTAATTCCATATATTTTAGCACAATGACGAAATGTTCTTAGATTATGCGGTTCCATTATATTGGGGTAATAATTCAAACAATATGTTCCATACGTTTCGAACTCGCTAAAACCACTGCGTGCGTTTGGATCAACAGCGTTTAAGCATATTTCAAACCATTCAGAATAAGAATCATGAGCTTGAATTTTACGAATCATTTCCTTTATTATCTTAACATTGAATACCATATGTTCTGAAATAAAGCTATAATTCGCCTTTTGAGGAAGATCAAACAATTTATCCATGCACGAAAAATACGGTTCATTATGTTCCCATTTTGGGAAAAATAAATATTTGTCATTTTTCTTCAATTCTATTGGATTTAAAGGAACCGTATCGGCATCCCAGACAAGGTACTCTTCATTCGCATATTTACTTAGAGCAAAGCCTATTTTTAAAAACTGTTGAAAATACCATCCATAACTTTTATACTTAAACTTGTTTCTGTTAATAGCATGTTTCACTCGCTTAAAGTTGAGCGAATCTAGTAATTTATTTTCATCAATGAGTTTTACATTCCTATATTTTTTTGTAATGTAACGAAAATTTCTACAATCAGTTATGACATAAACATTTGACGGGTTCAAATTTTTATTAATAAAATGCAAATTTTTGTTAAAAAACAAGCTTTCTTTTAACGCTAAACAAATTACTACATCCATTGCTAATCCTTTATGGCTAATCGTTTTATCACATCATAAACTTTTTTTCGTTCTTTTTTTTCAAACAGCAAAAGAAATGCGATTGAAGGAACAATAGTAAAATTTCCTATTGAAACAATAAGAAATCTAGCATATTCAACATCAGTTATTTTCGATAGGCTAAAGCATCCTGCAACAGCTAACATAATTAAGCAAATCGAAGGAAATAATATTTTATAAAAAAATACACGAATAGAATAATTCAAATGTTTTTTTGCAAAAAAGAGGTTAACAGAAATTTGTATGACCCCAGCAACCATATTCACAATGATGGCTGAATAAAAATCTAGCCCCATCTTAAAAAGAATAAAAATTACAACAACGGCAGTCAAATATGTACCAGACATCCATATTTGTTGTTTAGCAATCTTACCCGAAGCATGAACGCCTTGGTAATGAAAATAGGTAAATGAGGAGATATTTACACTTATTAGAGTTAAAACAACTAAATTTGCCGCGTATTGAGGAGGATTTTTTAGCCATAATTCTAATATCCACTGAGCAGAAAAAACAATTGGCAAAGTTATCATTAACAATAATAAAAAGGTTATTTTCGTTCCAAAATTAATCAGGCGGTGCATGCTGTTTAAATCACCAGCACCATACGAAGCCATAATCTGAGGCACCATCGAAGATTTAAAGTTCACAACAAAGGTGTTCACCGCATGCTGTACTTGAACAGCGACGGCGTATGCAGCATTGATTGTAAGTCCAAAAAATAAATTAATGAGCATAATTACGCCTTGTGTATTGGCAAGCGAAGCCAACACTGTAAAGAGAAGCATTGACACAAACTTCAACATTTCCTTAACGAGTTCTTTATCGCGTAATGGTCTAGAATGAGTTTCTTCAAATTTCCTTGCCATCGCAACAAATGCAACAACCCCCGCAAAGGAAACCCCAAAATTCAGGAGCGAGAGCATAATCAACTTATCAAAAGGCATTACAACCAATAGATACAAAACCCCTAATCGAAAAAAAGCTTGTATAATTTCGATCATCGCAATTTGAGCAAACATTTCGCGCGCTCGTAGCAAAGCCGAATATGGCACCGTAATTATCCCGATGCAAAGAGTTGCCACACTAGCCTGAAATACAATTTGAGCAGCCCAAAGTCTTTCAGAAGGAATATTCATTCTCTCTAGAAAAAAAATGGCGAATATTTCAGCAAGTAAAAGCGAAACAACGGCAACAATCGAATGTAAGTAAAGTCCTGTACCAAACACTCTTTTGAGTCTTACGGTATTTTCTCTACCTATCTCGTAACTATAAAAACGTTGTACTGCCGTACCCATGGATCCATTGATAAATGAAAACAACGAAACAATGCTTCCGACAAGGTTATTCAAACCGTAATCATTGACTCCAAGCTGTTCAAGAGTGACACGTACAGTAAAAAAGGCAATAAACATCGTAACAGCTTGGCGCACATAAAGCGTCAGCGTGTTGCGAGCTATTTTTTTACTGTCAATCTTGAACGCCATAGTTACGAGAGAACATCCTGTGGAATAGGGGTTCCATTGGTAAAGTTTTCATAGGCTGCAAGTAAAGCCCGTTTTTGTTGTTGCACTAACGACGCGTTGCTATAACGTTCCTGGATTCGAATATAACCATTTTTCTTTAGACGCGAAGCTAGTTCAGAATCATTTAATAAGCGAAGCATATTATTTGCAAGAGCTTCGTGGTCCCCTATGGGAGAAAGCAGTACGGTTTCACGAGTCTCATTCAACATGGGTGTTCCGCCATCGGTGATTGTTGTGACAACTGGTAGTCCATTTGCCATGGACTCCCTAATGGTTCCGCTAATGATATCAATTTTTAGAGGAATTAAGGCAAACCTTGATTCACGGATTTTGTTTAATACATCATCATGTGTTGGAAGACGTCCCGTAAAAGTGATTACTTTTTCTAGACTGAGTTCCTTGATTCGGGCGTCCATTTTGTTTTTGTATTCTGCATCGTACGCACCAACTACCAAGAGTGTAATATTTGGGATTCGTTCATGTGCAATTGCAAAACCTTCGAGAGCTAGATCAAACGCTTTACTGATGTTTGCTGCGTAATAAACAAAATCAAATTTTTTTTCAACATGTTTATCAAAAATTTTTTCGCCAATCGCCAAATTGGACTTTAAAAACACGGCATCAGATTTGACATCTTGTACTATGACATTTTTCATTTTTTTGATAGTCGAGCCAATATAATCAGCTCGTTTAATAACATTTACCTCTACCGATGAACGGTATAGATACATATCGTGTGATATGGGATAATTTTTTTCAAAAGAAGGATCACACATCAATGTCTGCAGTTGAATCAATAACGGAATATTATGAGGAATGTCCAACGCAGACAGCGCATAAAAAGGACTTTCTACGCCTATCATATACACGATATCAGGCTTAATACATTTCAAAAACCTACTTATTCGTTGACGATTTTCGACATACCTAGATAAATCAATGGACGGGGAAACAATTCTTTTTAAACGTTTCAAGGTTTTGCAACTTTCATCCTGGAAAAAATGATAGTAAATTCCATTATCATTAAACTCCTGCACATTTTTTGCCATATTACTGTGCGGTGTTACCACGTGAAGTTCAATTTCATCCGTCATCTTTTCGTATTCTTCAATGGCATTCGTAACCCATATTGAATATTCGCCAATGAAAATTCTTGGATCGGTAGGCAGTCTTTTGATTTTACGAACAACATATTCCAAAAAGCCTACCTTCAATTTCAGTTTTTGCTGCACTTTCGGGTTGCTAAAATGACATATCATTGCAACTTTTAATGTTTTCTCTTGCATTATTAAACCTTACAGCACATTTATCATCTTCAAATATTCGGGCCATTCACCCATGTCTCGCCAGGATCCCTCACTGACAGGGAAACATCCAACACGACCACCACGGGCCTTAACTTTTTCCATCAAATCTGTAATATGGAAAAATTCTCCTTCGGGGATTTCATCAATCAAACCTGGATTCAAAAGATAGACTCCCGTATTAATCATGTATGTGATTTCCGGCTTTTCTCGCAAGCCAGTCATCAATCCATCATCGCCAGTATCAATGACTCCATACGGGATTCGAATACTCTTTACCGCAGTTACTATAGTCAAGTCATTCTTGTTTTGCTTATGATAGTCATACACATCACGATAATCCTGATCTATCATAATATCGCAATTGGACACAAAAAATGGAGTGTTGATTTTGCCTTTAAGCAATGACACACTTCCGATGGTTCCAAGAGGTTTCGTTTCTTCAAAGAAATCGATACTATACTTATGTTCCAATTGATCCAAATAAAAGCGCATCATATCGCTTTTATAGTTAACAGACATATAGAACTGCATACATCCTATATTTTCAAATTGATCCATAATTTCTTCAAGAATCGTCTTGTCACCAATAGGAATCAATGGTTTCGGAATAACATTTGTTATAGGTTTCAATCGGGTTCCCTTTCCACCAGCCATAATAACGACAGGAAGTTCAATTTTTTCACGCGAATCGTTTTCAGTGTTTTGGGGGAACGCATCTTTCCAAAAGACAACATCAACAAGTTTTTTTTCTTTGTCTAATACGGGCATGCACTCCGCACGCAACCGGCGCATTTTTTCTTTTATAGACTCAAAGTCTTCTGTATCCGAGGCAAATACCTTATTTGTATCTATAATGAAAGATACAGAAGATGATAAATCTATTGATTTTATTATGGCTCTTTGGATATCGCCAATGGTCAAGATACTTTTAAAAGCATCCTTATCAAAAACGAACAGGAGTTTGCACTTTTCAGCATCCATTTTTTTCAATGCATCAAGTATTGTATTTGAGCACTGAATTACTCGATCTCTGATTTTAGATAGGTATTTCATATTCTACAATTCCGATGTTCAACAACAAGATTCTCAATTTTTTTCACAGTCTCTTCACAGATTTCCGCATTAAAAAGATCAACATTTTCTTGAATTATTTGAGGCGAAAGATTCCACCATTCTGATTTACACAAACGAGCAGCCAATTCCTTAGAGCATCTTTTTTTTTTTTCTCGAGCAGGAACCCCGGCAACAACAGTATAAGGTTCAACATTCTTTGTAACCACAGCACCCGCAGCAATTACAGCACCATCACCAATAGTTACATCACGCATAATAACAGCATTACACCCAATCCATACATCATTTCCAACAATACAGGGATTAGAGAATCTATCATACCGGGCATTTCCATCGTTTAACATACCAAACTGAGGTGCATACAAAAATGCATGAGATGTTATTTTCTTATAATCATGATTCGCACCACCAATACTAACATTCCATGAAATAGAGCAAAACTTCCCTATTTTAGAATGCCAACCTGTAAAATTTCTCCCAGTATAAGTAAAGTTTCCTATTTCACAGGAGTAAATCATAGCAAACCTTTGAATATCTGAATTGTCATGCAAGATTGAATCTTCGATTCTTGAAAAATCTCTAACAACAACATTTTCGCCAAGCTTCGTTTTTTTTACAAAGCATTTATAATAAACTCGACTTTTTAGACCAACTTCGCAGTCAATAATTTCAGCATCCTTATTGATCAAAGCATTTTCAATCATATTTCAACTCTCAAAGACGAAAAAGCGCTTTCTATTAACAAATCACAATCATTTATTGATTCTCCCTTTACAAATATTTCTCCGATAGCATCGTTACAATTGGTAAAACTACGAATAGAATCTCCTTCATGAATAAACATATTTATTTCCACATTTTCAATTGTTGGAACAACTAAATTATGAACAATTCCGTTAGCATTAGATTTTATCATCGTTGATTTTGCAGCCATTGGAGATGATTTTCTTTTCGCAAAAACTTCTCTTGGATCGCAACCTAACGCCATCTTTATTATCATTTCGTAATAATTAATTCCAAAATATCGACCTGTTATATCAGTAAGGCCGTTAGCGCCTCCGCGACCCGTAAGTTCAATAATGTATGCTTTATTGTCTTTTTCTATAAAATCAATATTTACAGCACAATTATCTAAACCAACAGCCTTTATGGCTGCTTTTGCCTGAATGACGATATCTTCTTCCAAAACGTTATTTATGGAGTATGGCATGTAATGTCCAATAGGAACAGCTGTTTTCCCCATAAAAATTTCATCCCCATGAGGAAGGACGAATAGAACTTCGCCCTTGTACACAAAAGCCTGAGCCCCAAACTCTTTCCCTTCTATAAATTCTTCAACGATGCAGTAATCTTTATGCGTTAAGGACATCGCTTCTTCAAAAGCAGATTTTAAAAGGCTTTCATCTCGAACAATCGTGATGCCACGACTTCCTTGTAAATCAGTAGCCTTAACTATGACCGGGAAACACAACAGCTTTGCAGCATTTTTCAATTCATCGATATTTTTTATTTTGCAAAAACGAGCCGTTCTGACATTATTCTTTGTCAAGAGAGTCTTCAGCAATAATTTATCAGACGAGGCTTTTGCAGCATTTCTAGAAATTCCACACAAATGCAAGGCATCACAACAAAAGCCAACACTTTCCAGTCCCATATCATTACAACATGTTACGACGGCATCAACTTTTTCTTCTTTTGCAACCTGTAAAACTTCATCAGGATGGCCTGGATGAACCTCCCTATAAGTCTTATTCGCAATAGCAATACATGGTCCAGACATTCCAGTTACAACGGTATATAATCCCATTGCATTTGCAGTTTTCGTTAGATTAAAACAGCCTCGTCCCGCACCATTTATAAGAATTTTCTTTTGCATTTGATTACTCCACATTAATGTACTCATTGATGTGTTTTTCATATTTTGTCATCAGTCCATCAATTTCTTCGCGTTTTTCGGCCTTCACGATAAACTGACCGTAGCGATTCAAGCTGCTTGTAATCTTGTTGACCTTGTCACCAACTTTAAGTTTCAAGTTAAAATCAACAACTCCCAGCCATGTTGAAACATCCTTGATTCTTTCGTCAATTGCAGTTACAGTTCCTTCAGACAACGAGAAGAAGCAAACGCCAGAAGCCTTTTCTGTTCGACCTGTTTTTGTATCAACAGGTTCGCCCAAGGCTATATTCAACAATTGGTCTTCAATATTGATTCCTGTAGAAAGCGGAACAAGCGTGGAGGTAATGTAATCTCCCCCCAAACGGGGACTCGTTTCAATTACAAAAATGCCACGTTCATTAATTTTCAGCTCCGTATGAGACGGACAATTTTCAAAATGTAACGCATCACCAATCTTGGCAATAACATCACGGACTGCATTACGTTGGCTTTCCGTCAAATTTGCGGGCTGTTTGTGCCCCAGTTCTACATTATACGGAAATTCAGTCGTTTTCTTTTCGGTAAACTGAATGACTTCCGTCTTACCGGCATAATGCAGGCTTTCAATACTATATTCTTGACCTTCAATGAATTCTTCTACAAGGACTGAATCCAAATGAGAGTATTCAAGAGCCTCGTCAATGCAAGACTGCAATTCTTCTTGAGTGCGACAAAGTTTCACGCCGCGGCTTCCAGAATTGTCACGCGGTTTTACAATGACAGGATACACAAAATCAGCGGTTTCTTGAGCAGATTTCACCAAGCGGCCCTTTGCGCAGGGGACCCCACCCGCGACAAAACGCTGTTTCATCTGGTATTTGTCCGTTGACCATTGCGCGGTTTCAACGGAATAGAACGGCAAATTCAATTCCTTGGCAACACGAGCCATCATCACAAGCGGTTTATCCGTTGCCGCCGTCACGACAGCAGAAACGTTATACTTTTTTGCAACAGCGAGTGTTCCTTCGTAATCTTGCCCTCCGACGATTTCAAAAGCATCGACATCATCTTTGCAGAATGCATCAGCACAAGGGTCAATCCCAATGACGAACAACCCCTTGTTATGGGCTCTACCGATAATCGACTTTTGCAATTCGCCGACACCAAATACCAGTATAGATTTCTTATCCATTGATAGCCTTATTGACTGTTTCGCAAATGAAATCAACCTGTTCCATCGTAAGCGCAGCATACATCGGGAGCGTGATTTCGTGATCTGTCACATATTCAGTCTGCGGCAAAATGGCACCATAGTCCTTATAAATAGAGAACTTGTGGATTGCCGGGTAATGAACGCTTGTCTGAATTCCCGCAGCATGGATTTTTTCACGAATTGCGTCACGTTCTTCCTTTGTGCCCTGAGTCAACACAACAGGCATAATGTAGTTTGACGTAAATTCAGAGCAATCTGCAAATGGAACGACAACGCCCTTTATCTTGGAAAGATTTTCCACATACCTTTTGCGAACAAGAATTCTCTTTTCGAGGTCGCCAGGCAATTTTTTCAACTGTTCAATCGCAATCGAAGCACGAATATCGTCAAGGCGGAAATTGTAGCCCAATTCAACGATATCATAGGCTGTCGCATGGCCAGAAGCACGCTGGTACGACATCGTCGTCATGCCATGAGAACGCATGAGACGAGCCCTATTGGCAAGTTCCTCATTGTTCGAAATGAACATACCGCCTTCGCCCGTGCTAATGTTCTTGTTCGAGAAGAAACTGAACGCAGCGCAATCGCCAATCGTGCCAAGTTTCTTGCCCTTATATTCGGAAAGAGGACCATGGCAAGCATCTTCGATAACTTTAAGGTTGTGTTTCTTGGCGATAGCCATGATTTCATCCATCTTGGCCGGATAACCCGCCATGTGAACAACAACTATAGCCTTCGTCTTCGGAGTAATCTTCTTCTTGATATCTTCCGGATCTATGTTAATGTGGTCCGGACCGACAATGTCACAGAAAACAGGGGTGGCACCAGCATAACGAATGCAGTTTGCAGACGCTGCAAATGTAAGCGACGGGCAAAGAACCTCATCACCGGGACCAACGCCACAAACCAAACAGCAAAGATGCAGGGCATCTGTACAGTTCGTGACACTTACTGCATACTTGACTTTCCACATGTCCACAAACATCTGCTCCAGTTCGGCGCATTTGGGACCAGTAGAAATCCAGCCGGATTTGATTGTTTCGTAGGCGGCTTTGGCTTCTTTTTCGTCAAAGTTCAGATTGAATAACGGAATATCGTATGCCATGATATCTTCCTAATGAAAAAAGATTTTTTGTAAATAATTGTATGAAACTAAACGAACCTGATCTATAATCACACAAGTTGCAAATGTTCCGACAATAGCTATAGTCCAAAGACATAATGCCCCCCCACAACTATAGTTTTCAAATATATTTTGATAAAGTGGGCGAAGAATTTCCATACCTGCTTTACACGAATGAAGGAGCAACACTGCGAGGACCGATTTTGATATATGATTAATTACAGTTGATTGAATATTGATTCGTTCAAAAGTCAATAACACACATGCGGCATTGAACATTATCAATGGACTCGACGTCATTAGTATCTTGTTAGCAAAATGACCTAATCCATACTTAACAACGAAATAGTAAGCACCAACCAAAATAATGGAGCCTACAATGTACAACAGTACACTATTTTTCCGAATAAATTGCGGAACTCCATATAGTCTGATATACCGACCAATTAAATAGTAAAGCATAAACTCATAAACAGAACCGCCATTGTTCATGCCTATTCCGCATTGAGGGCGTGCCGGGAAATACCCCATATAGAACGTAAATAAAAGAATCGTCGCTAACGTTATACTCAACTGTTTTTTTTCAAGTTTTTCACATAACGCGTTGAGTGCAGGTGAAAATAACATCAAGCCCAAATAAACTGGAATAAACCAATTAGACCTAGATATAAAGAACAGATTGTTTATATCAAATGGTTGGTTTGTCGAAAGATTATACAAAATTTTCAATAGCGCACAAAACAGACAAATGTAAGCAAGATTTACGACCGATTTTAATTTTAGATGAATCGAGAAATATCCAGAAATCATCACGAAAACAGGTACGGCAACAATGCAGCAACACTCTGCTATCAAGAGTGGAACATGTAACTCTTGCATTGTTTTCGGCCAACCAAAAATGGCAAAATCAGAATGTAGCACTAGCACCATAACTATTGCCACAATTCTGCATAATTCCATATTTGATTGACGTTGTTGCATCTTACATCTTCTGGTCTAAATTTTTGCCTTTTTCTTCATGCTCAAAGTTCGGGATAAATCGCTTGATTGCGTCTACCACTTCGGATTTCGTAAAGTCTTCGCGCGCAAAGATGGCCTCGATTTTGTCGAAGAACTTTTCGATTTCACCTAGCGAACGCTTTTTCACCTCTTCAATAACACCCAAGCTATTGAAGCGTTGCATGTTCAATTTTTCTCCGGGAACATAAAATTCCTCGTAGGCCTTTTCGCCAGTCGTATCACTCTTGAAATAGACCACTGGATATATTTTGCTTTCGTAAGGCATGTCTGCCGCGAACTTTTTGGCTTCGTCGTCGGTAGCAAATTCACGCTTAATATAGCCTTCGCTCTTTACGAATTCATCGCAGATTGCTGAGAACGTAAGCATCTGTTCTTCACCCAGTTTCGGGAAGAAGATTTCACCATTGTTGCCCAAAATGCAAGCCAGCATGCAAATCTGTCCACTCTCTTCGGGCGACACGAAATAACGCTTGACATCATTCGGAGCGGCAAGGGGCTGCTTCTTCTGGACTCGATGCATCCAGCCATCCGGAAGCGATCCATTCGAGAAGGCCACATTCGCAAATCGAGCCGTCGTCACCTTGAACTTGGTGGTATAAGCCATCACCAAGTCTTCCATAATGCGCTTGCTTGCGCCCATGATGTTTACAGGGTTCGCCGCCTTGTCTGTACTCACGCAGAAGAAATGCTTGGGTGGATATTCGGCTAAAAGATCCATCAATTTTTTAGCCTTGATGTCATTATTCTCGATAAGCGCCTGAACAGAATACTTGTCCTTTTCACTACGCACGTGCTTATGGGCACTAAAGTTTGCAACGATGTCAAAACCTTTTTCTTCACGGAAAATCCGAGCAAAGATCGGGTCGGCAAAGTTGAGCGTATAAGCACGGTATTCTGGAGGGACAACAAGTCCGTCTGTAGAACGCAGGTCACGTGTCAACTCGGCAAGGCCATTTTCATTAAGGTCAATCACCACTAGTTTTGCAGGTTTAAAGCGAAGAATAGCCTTGATATAAGAGGATCCGATAGAACCTGCGCCACCAATCACGCAAACACTCTTACCTTGAATTTCTTCGGTAAGCTTTGCTGAATTTGCCTGAATATCGCATTCGAACATGCTCGAAGCGCGATGCGTCACTCTGTCACCAATAAACTTTGAAAGAACGAACATAAAAAATCCTTACTTCACCAATCCCTTTTCAAGGTATTCGGCCAGGTTCGTGCGTGTAACGCTTGCAACGTGGTCCGCGGCAACTTTCTGCATATCATGATGGACCATAATCTGTACCAGTTGTTCGAAAGTCGTTGTCTGCGGGTTCCAGCCAAGCTCCTTTTTCGCCTTAGTCGGGTCGCCCCAGAGGTTCACCACATCAGTCGGGCGGTAGAAATCTTCGGAAACCGCAACAACGGTCTTGCCCGTTGCAACATCGACACCCTTCTCATTCACGCCTTCGCCTTCCCAGCGGAGTTCAATGCCTGCATGGTGGAAGGCTAGTGTCGCAAATTCACGCACAGTGTGCTGCACGCCGGTCGCAATCACAAAGTCTTCGGGCTTGTCGTGCTGCAGAATTAGCCACATGCATTCCACGTAGTCCTTGGCATAGCCCCAATCGCGGAGGCTGTCAAGGTTGCCGAGGTACAGGCAGTCCTGCTTACCCTGGGCAATACGTGCTGCGGCAAGCGAAATCTTGCGGGTCACGAAGGTTTCGCCACGGCGTTCAGATTCGTGGTTGAAGAGGATGCCGGAGCAGCAGAACATATTGTAGGCTTCGCGGTATTCCTTGATAATCCAGAAACCGTAGAGCTTCGCAACAGCATACGGGCTGTACGGATGGAATGGGGTCTTTTCGTTCTGCGGCACCTCTTCTACCTTACCGTAGAGTTCGCTAGTGCTTGCCTGGTAAATGCGGCAGGTCTTTTCCAAATGGTTGGTACGCACAGCTTCCAAGACGCGAAGTACGCCAGTAGCATCAACATCGGCAGTAAATTCCGGAGAATCAAAGGAAACCTGCACATGACTCTGTGCGGCAAGGTTGTAAATTTCGGTCGGTTGCACCTTCCCCACAACCTTCACTAGGCTCATGGAGTCGCCCATATCGGCGTAGTGCAAGTGGAAATTCGGTTTACCTTCCAAGTGAGCAATACGTTCGCGATAATCCACCGATGAGCGACGAATAATGCCGTGAACCTCGTAACCCTTGGCAAGAAGAAATTCAGAAAGGTAAGAACCGTCTTGGCCCGTGACGCCAGTAATAAGTGCAACGTTACGCTTTGTCATGTTTTTCCTTCTATGCTTTCAGGGATTCCTTATACCAGTTGAAAAGTTTCTGTACGCCTTCGTCAATTTCAACCTTGTGAGTCCAGCCGAGGCTGTGAAGCTTGCTCACGTCGATGAGCTTGCGCGGTGTGCCATCGGGCTTGCTAGCATCAAAGAACACTTCGCCTTCGAAGCCAACAGCCTTCACCACGAGTTCGCTAAGTTCGCGGATGGTGAGTTCCTTGCCCGTACCAACGTTGATATGGCAGTTGCGGATTTCACCGAGCTTGGGGATAGCGCCGCCACGGCCTGCGCTGTGATTGCGGTCTACTGCACCATCGACGCTTGCACCGTAATGCACACTGGAATACTTTTCAATGCCGATGATGTCGCTGAAGTTTATGTTCAAAAGTACATGAACAGAAGCGTCGGCCATGTCTTCGCTCCAAAGGAATTCACGGAGCGGCTTGCCGGTACCCCAGAGGGTCACCTTGTTGTTCTCAATGCCGTACTTCGCGAGGACTTTCAAAATTCCATCCTGGGAGGCGTTGCCGTTGATACCTTCGACGGGGCGTTTGTCCATGTCGACCTTGATGCTTGCCCAGTCGCCATCATGGATGAGCTTTGCGAGGTAAACTTTGCGCATCATGGCGGGCATCACATGGCTGTTTTCCAGATGGAAGTTGTCGTTCGGGCCGTAAAGATTCGTCGGCATTACAGCGAGATAGTTTGTGCCGTACTGCAGGTTGTAGCTTTCGCACATCTTGAGACCTGCAATCTTTGCGATGGCGTATTCCTCGTTGGTGTACTCGAGTTCGCTCGTCAAGAGCGCATCTTCTTTCATGGGCTGCGGCGCATTCTTCGGGTAAATGCAGGTAGAGCCGAGGAACAAGAACTTCTTCACATGGTGGGCATAGGCCTCGCTGAACACGTTGCACTGGATTTTCATGTTCATCATCATGAAATCGGCACGGTAAAGCGAATTCGCCATGATGCCGCCAACAAAGGCTGCCGCCAAAACAACAGCATCGGGCTTTTCTTCGTCAAAGAACTTCTTAACGGCATACTGGTCAGTAAGGTCGAGTTCCTTATGGGTACGACCTACAAGGTTGTTGTATCCGCGGGACTTGAGGTTATTCCAAATGGCAGAACCAACCAAGCCGTGGTGGCCAGCGACATAAATCTTTGAACTTTTATCAAGCATCTTTAACAAACCTTTTTCATTTGCGTTTATTCGCAACTAATTCTTGAAACGTTGTCTGAATCTCAGAATTTTCAACAGAGTTTCCAGAAGCATTAATACATTTTATCCGCTCCCACACAAATCTCATCGGAAAGCAAAAAAAAGCTTGCAAATAACGTTTACGAGTATGTTTTTCCTTAATCATTCGATATATAAACCGAATGTCAAGTATGTCAAAAAATTTCGGATAATAAACTAAATTATTCCGTTTCGAAGTCTGCGAAATAAAACCTCCACACGTAAAGGCAACACCTCTATAGCCAGCCCGTTTTAATCGCATCAAAAACTGCTCTTGCTTTAAAACGCCCATTCCACATATCACAAAATCAGGATTTACAGAAACTATCCTTTGTATTTCCGATTCAATTGCTCGACCATCATCAAAATAGCCATTACGAACGCCAATAAAATTTAATTTCGGGTAGTATTCAGCAAATGTTGCTACAGTATTTTCCAGCTCTTCTTGTTTTCCAGCCACAATATAGATTGTCTTATTATGGATTTCAGAATACGCAAACAATTCTGGAGCCAAAGAAGTCATATCAAAACTAAGACGTTTCACCCTTTGACGATAAAAAAGACGTATTGCTACAGCTAAGAATTTTCCATCTACAAGTATTCCATCAAAGCCGGAGTAAAGGTCCTTATGTTTCAAAGCCTCTAAATACGACACTGGATTAAGGAAAGTATAAATTTTTCCCTTATTTTCAAACATTTCCATAAAACATGGATTAGTTTCAATGATTTTTTTGACAAGAGCAGAAATAGGCACAGGTTAAAGCCCCCCCCTGCAAAAAATTCCATATCGAGGTCCGTTCAACATAAAATCATAACAGAGCAACACAATCGCAAACATCCTACATCTCAACTAAATTTTAATACAATTTAACAATTTACATTAATCTTACAAGAGTATAACCATAAAAATGTATGGATATATAATATAGACCACAGTGCGTGGTCTAAGGAAGGGATTTTAGGGCTTCGATATTTTTAACGAAAAAGCCCCTTTTGGGGCTGAAAATCTGGGATGTTATTTGAGGGCAAGCATCGCCGAAATAACGCTGTCCGGTGGATTTGTAGGTTTTTTAATAGTGGGTTCATGAACGACCATATTCTATTACCGGTTAAGTTAAATATATCCTTTTTTCTTGTTAAGTGGTATACCCTTGTGGTCTAGGCAGCCTGTTTTGACAGCCTATATTCAACCGGAGTCATGTATCCCAGCGAACTATGGAGCCGTTTCCGGTTGTAGAACAGCTCGATATACCTGAAAGCGGTCTCCCGCACGTCTTCGATGTTCTTGCTTACGGCGTAGCCCACCGCCTCCTTGTTACACAGGTCCAACACCACGGCAAGGTACACCCAGCCAAGCGTAGTCTTGACGTAGGCGATGTCGCCGGCCCAGACGGCGTTCAGGCTGTCGGGATCGAACTTACGCTGCACCAGGTTCTCGCTGTACATGGCGTCGCATTTGCCCTTGCGGTAGGGTTTCCACTTCCTGAGTGTGACTGGATAGAGCCCGTTCTCGCGCATGATGCGGCGCAGTTTGCAGAATCCCTTGCGCCTCAGTCATGCCCATAGGCAAACAAGTTTGCCTTGGTCACGACATTCGGCTTTCAGGGATTTTTTAGGATCTCTACCGTCTCCTTCTCGTCCGCGAGTTCCTTTAAATCCATTTACACCTTAATAAAGAGAACTCAATGTGGAAAAATCCGCCTTGGCACACCAAAGGGGAACATTTTTTGATCCATACCCCCCTTCCAACCTGGAATATTCCAAACTGGAATATCCTTTTTGCGGTTTATTTTCGTAAAAAGCGGTCTTTTTCATTTTTTGCAAATATATTATCCATAGTATGTTCAAACTACAATGAAAGGGAACACTTATGTCTAGTGCAAATTCCAACCTCAGGCACATTGTCCTGATCACCCTCTCCGCAGCGATTGGCGGATTCCTATTCGGCTTTGACTCGTCCGTGATCAATGGCGCGAACGGAGCCCTGAAAGTTCACTTCAATGCAACGGATTATGAACTCGCCTGGTCCGTTTCGCTTGCGCTGATCGGTGCTGCCATCGGCGCATTCTTTGCTGGCAAAATCGCCGACGCCCTGGGCCGAGTGCGTTGCATGCTTTTCGCGTCGGACCTCTTCGTTTTAAGCGCCATCGGTTCGGGCATTCCCTTCGGCATTCCTGACTTTATCATGTGGCGCGTCATCGGCGGTCTCGGCATCGGCATGGCAAGTATTATCGCCCCGATTTACATCGCCGAAACGGCACCCGCCCATTTGCGAGGGCGACTAGGGTCGATGCAGCAGTTCGCCATCGTGATTGGCATCTTCGTGGCGTTACTTTCAAACTACCTGATCGTGCGCATCGCGGGTTCTGCCAACGCTCCCATGTTCGGCAACATCAAGGCCTGGCAGGTGATGTTCTGGATTGAAGTCATTCCGGCCGTGATTTACGGTTATGCCGCCTGGAGGCTTCCCGAATCGCCGCGTTACCTTGTCCGCAAGGGCTATCTTGACCAGGCCAAGAAAGTACTCGCCATGATCAATCCCGAAGGCATCGACAAAGAAGTCGAAACGATTCAGTCCACCTTCAAGAACAAGAAACCGGCCAAATTTACCGACCTGCTCGAAATTATCGACGGCAAGGAAAAGGTTTCTCCGGTTCTGTGGGCTGGTCTCGGCCTCGCCATTTTGCAGCAGCTGGTGGGTATTAACGTCATCTTCTATTATGGCACCATGCTTTGGCAGAGTGTCGGCTTCGGCGAAAGCGACGCTTTCCTCACGAGCGTGATTTCGAGCGGAGTGAACCTGGTGATGACCGTGGTCGCAATTATGCTCATCGACAAAATTGGCCGAAAACCGCTCTTGTTGATTGGTAGTATCGGCATGGCAGTCACCTTGAGCACACTTACGCTCTGCTTCATGAGTGCGGGCGAAAGCGGAAGCCTCCCGGGACATGCCGCCATCATCGCCCTGATTGCAGCGAACCTCTACATCACCTTCTTCGCCGCAACGTGGGGACCGGTCATGTGGGTGATGCTCGGCGAAATGTTCAACAACCGCATCCGTACCATCGCGATTGCCATTTGCGGACTAGCCCAGTGGTTTGCGAACTTCGTGGTCACCTGGACTTTCCCGGTGCTTACCGGCAAAGACGGTATCGGAGTCGGCCCCACCTACGCCATCTACTCGTTCTGCGCCATTTTCAGCATCTTCTTCGTGGCAAGGTTCATCAAGGAGACGAAGGGCAAGGAACTCGAAGAGATGTAACATTTTACTCCTGCACACAAAAAGCTCTCCGATTCGTTCGGAGAGCTTTTTTGCAGATACGCTTATTTGGTTGGCGGCGCGGCGGTAGAGGCGGCCTGCAGTTTTGCCTTCTGCTTTTTACGGCGCCACACCTTGAATTCGCTGTAGAGCGTGCTCACGGTGTAAATAAAGAGAAGCAAGAGGATCGTATTCTTCGGGCGGTTCAAGTTGCAAATGCCCCAGGCAATCGTGATGATCGGCAAGTGAATCAGATACGGGTAGAAAGACGCTCGGCCAATCTTGCGGACGATTCCTATGCAGAAGAATCGAGCCATGAAGCCCTCACCCGTAAGGAGCGAGACCAGGAACAGTCCGTACAACATAATCGGGAGCGAATGGTGGAAGAAATAGTTGAAGCCGGGGTTCAGTTCCGGACGCATCAGGAAAAGGCTCCCGTAAATAGCAGCGAGCATCAGGAACTGCGCGGCACCGCTCATGAATCTCCGTTTCAAGAAATCGAAATGACCTTCCTTGAAGAGTCTGAAAAGCACCATGCCGAACAGGTATTCAAAAATTCGTACCGGCGCAAAAATGTGGAAAAAGCGGTACTTGGCGTCGAAGCTATCGAACCAGAGGTTGTCAGATAGACCGAAGAAGGTCGCCCACAGAATACCCGGAATAAAGAGCGTTCCGAAAAGCACCCAGAGCGTGCGGTTACTTTGTCTAAACAACCAGCGACTAAACCAGGGGGTCACCGCATAGCACACGAAGAAACTCGTCAATGACCACGATGGTTCATTCAGTTTCATGCCCAAATCAGGGACAATGGACCAGGTGAGCGAAAGGTGCAAAAAGAGGCTCCGCCACGGGTGTGTCATCTTGGCGAGGCCCGCCGCGGCGCAGTCTCCGATTTCATTCAAGGCAGGCAGGTGCGTGTAGCCGCTGAACTTGAAGACGAGCACCACGAACATCAGGAGCGTCATAAAGAAATGCAGACGGTAAAGCTTCGCAATTCGTGCGAACATAAAGGGGACTACCGGGATGCGGCGCGTGGGATCGCTGAACTTGCTCGCGAAAAGGAAACCTGCCAGCACGTAGAAGATGCCCGCCGCAAAAGCCGGCGCATTGATAATCGGCATAACCCACTTGAAGTCCGCCATATAATTGAGCGCCGAGGAGCTACCCAAATGAAGCATCACGATGTTTATACTCGCTAAAAGACGGAGACCGTCAAGCGCAGGAAAGTAGTTAGGCTTTATTTTTTCCATAATAAGAAGTTGGCAGAACTTAGACCGCTTCGCTCTCAGTGCTTAGAGAGAAGAAAATGTTCTAAGTTCTAAGTTCTAAGTTCTAAGTTCTAAGTTCTAAGTTCTAAGTTCTTTTGTTGTTGGCGGATGCGGGCGAGGGCCTTGGAGCGACGGCGTGCTGTTTCCTGGAGGTCCACGTTTTCGTCGTATTCATCCACAATTTCGCGGCCGAGGATTTCTTCGAGCACATCTTCGAGGCTCACGATGCCGGCGATTGCACCCCACTCATCGACAACCCCCACGATATGTCCACGCTGTTTCAAGAATCGGAGAAGCAACTTGTCCAAAGTAAGACTGTCGGGAATCAGCTGCAGCGGACGCATCATCTGCCGGAGTTTTACGTCGCGGAGCCCTTCGGCGAGTTTGTTGTACGCATCGCGACGGAGCACAATCCCGATCCAGTTGTCCTTCCCCTTTTCGTAAAGTGGCACTCGCGAGAACGGCCAGTTGCCGCGTTCATCCAGAGTTTCGCCAATCGTTGAATCCGCCTTGAGCGAAAATACCACCTGGCGGGGCGTCATCACCTTGCGCACCGGCACCGATTTCAGCGCCAGGATATTCTTGATGACCAGGGACTGCTGACGGTCAATCACATCTTCGCGGAGGCCCAGGCTCACGAGGCTGTTGATGTCATCGATGCTCACGTCCTTCTTGTCTTCCTTTTCGCGAGTCCAATGCTTGGTGAGTGTAAGGCACAGCCAAATGACTCCCGTCCAGGAAAGAACGATGGTAATGTAGTAGAACGGAACAGCCACCAGGGGCGCCACGACTTTCGCCTGCTTGACGCCCAAAGTCTTCGGGGTTATTTCGCCGAACAGCAAAATCAAAATCGTCAGGACAATCGGGAGCGACACCTGCCCAATCGGAGGTAGATTCTTCACGGCAAGCGCCGTCGCCAAAGACGCGCCCACGGTATTCGCAATCGTATTCACCACCAGCACCGAAGCGATGTAGCGGTCAATGTTTTCCTTCACGTGCACCATGTAGCGCGCGGTAAACTTTTTATGCTTCTGCAAAAACTCGATAATCGCAGGCGGGACACTATAGAACGACGCCTCCGTCACGGAGCAGAACGCCGAGATCGTAAGGCAGCCGAGAACAGTCAAGACAATATAAAGCATTATTCAACACCCAGTAATGACGATTCAAACAAGGCCGGTTCAATCGCCCAAAGTTGCGGACGGCCCAGATCATAAAGATAATCCGCCCAATCCGAAAAATCCGTCAAAGTCTTACTCCCCAACTTGGCACCGAACGCGGGCAACGTAAACGAATTTCCCGAGCCGAGCACCATCAAGTCCACGTCGGTCGCTTCGCCGATATGCGCCAACTGTTTTGCAGCGGCAATCGCATCGTCAATGCCGCCGAGATCATGCACCAGACCAGCCTGAAGCGCCTTGACGCCAATCATCACGCGACCGCCACCGTACGCCGTATCGACAGTTGCCTGCGGAATTCCCGTCGCCTTCGAGACGACCCCCGTAAAGCGATCGTAGAATTCATCCATGTACTGCTGCAAAGCCGCCTTTTCCGCATCGCTCCAGGGGCGCGTAAAAGTCGTCGCATCCGCATACTCGTGCGTCTTGACCGTTTCGGCCTTCAGCCCGATTTTCGACATCAGTCCCGACACATCGATCTTGCCGCCATAAATGCCGATACTCCCGACAATCGCCATGGGCTCCGCCAAAATCCGGTCGCCCGCACAGGCAATGTAGTAGCCGCCCGACGCCCCCATGTAGCCGATGCTCGAAACCACGGGAATTCCCTGTTCGCTCACATGGCGGAGCGCCGCCCAAATCTTGTCCGAAGCGATTGCGGAGCCACCCGGCGAAGAAATGCGAACGATCAACGCCTCGGCACCCGTCGCGGGCAACTTGCGGAGAGATTCCAGAACGGAGCGTTCCATACGCGAATCGATCGTCCCGTCGATATTCAGGAGCGCGACCGATGCCCGGCGATTCCAGCTCTCGTTGAAAATCCGCTTGTCCGTCGGATACCAGGTGCGGTAAGATGCCTGCGGGTAATCGATGCCGAAGAACGTCTTGAGCGCATAAGAAGGGACCTGATCGAGGTAAAGCAGCGTATCGACGAGGCCCGCGCGCTTTGCGGCAGACGCCGTCACTAAAGGCTGTTTCGCCAGGGAATCCAGATGCGCATAAGCCTGGCTCATAGCCGCAGCGGAAGCCCTAGCGCCACCCGCATAGCGCATCGATATATAGGTCTGCATCGCCGTCCACAAGTCCGAATAAAGCGAATCCAGGTTGGAGCGGGATTCCGCAGACATCGAATCGGCCACGTAAGGTTCCACCGCCGACTTGAACTTGCCGTGACGCAGGAATTCCACCTTCACGCCGAGCTTGTCAAAAAGTCCCTTGTAAAAGAGCACGTTTCCGCCAAAACCGCGCCAGTTCATGTGCGCCGAAGGCTCCACCACGATGCGGTCCACATGCGCAGACGCCAATAATACCGCAGGGCGAATGTCATCCATATAGGCAATAACCTTGCCGCCACGGACCTTGAGCTTTTGCACATAGCGGTCGATTTCACTCGAAATACCAACATTGCCCTTGTACCCGGAAAAGTCCAGGATCACAAGCCCCGAGGCAGGGTCGCGCAACATGTGTTCGAATAAATTACGGACATGCCAAAGGTAAATCGAATTCTTGCGGAAAAAAGCGAATTCGTCTTCGGTCTCGGAAACTTCCATATCGAGCGGAACGCGAATAATCTGCGCACTCAACGATGCTTCCGGATTACGTGCGCTGTGGTAGCCCCACGCAACACCCTTCGGCAACAGGTCATCGTAGACATGCACCGCGACGTTATTGTAACCGCCGAGAGCCATCGAGAAACTCAGCTGGTATTCATCGTCGCCATAAAGCGGAATGCGGAGTCCCCAGCGGGCACCGTACATGCCCAGTTCCACCAGCAAGCGGTGATTTTCGAAATCCTCTACATTGTAGCTCACACTCATCAGAGGCCCGAAACGAACCGTCGCGCCCAGGTTCTGTATACGGTCGGGAGCCTGCGGCCCCGTATAAAGCACATTGTCGCAGGAATAGCCCACAGAAATGAAACGGAACGGGCGGATCATCACACCGAGATCCAAGCCCCATTCGGTGCCGGTAAAGTCCGCGCTGCGGAGAGCCGTAATTCGTTCGCCGACAAAGATGCTGCGGTTCCACAAGTCGTTACCGTGCGTGAGGCTCCAGCGGGACAAATCCAGGTGATCAGGCCCCTGCGTGTAATCGAAGCCCGCCGCCCAATGGTCCAGATTGCCACCGATACGGAAGTTCTTGATGCCGTCATCGTAGTCGTAGCTCACCAACGCGCCCTTGGAATCAAAAGCGGTAAGCCCCGCCGGGTTGCCCCAAATACCGTGTTCATTTTCGAGCGACACAAAACCCGACTCGCCCGGAATATAGGCAAAGGCAAGCGCCGTGCAGAACAACAAAAGCGCAGGCACAAACTTATTTTGCATCGGATTCATCCGCTCTCCCCTTTCTGTACACTTCACCAATCAACGAAACCATTATGACCGCGTTGCAGGCATCGTAAAAGTCTCCATACCAATCGTACTCGTGAACCTCGTCTTGCGCCGAATTCCTGTACGAGTTCAAATAATTTAGAAATGCCTGATGCTCCTTTTGCAGCGCATACGCTGGATTGCCGTTTCGATAGGCACCTAGATCCAGTGATGTAGAAAGGCCGTTCATCGAAATTTCTACCGTGCGGGAATCCTTGGCGGAGTTTCGGTCTGCGATAAATTCAGCCTTGAGCGTCCTCAAGTCATAGAAAGCGTGGACACGGTCGTCAGACAATTCCTCGCAACGAAACGACTTGTACATCATGGCGTTCTTGTCGCCAAAGAAACTAAGCAAGTCCATGTCGTGAATCATCAAGTCGTATTCCACGGGAACATCGCGGTTGCGCGGCGAAAAACCGTGCGTTCGCGTAAACTTGAAGCTCACCGGGCCCGCATCTTTTTTCTGCAGATACCAATATTTCAAGTATTCCCGCATCTCCTTAAAAAAGACAGTCTTCGAAAAATTCTCGATCGCAGGGTTGTAACGTTCCGAATGGCCGACAAAGACAAACGCGTTGCGTTCCAGGGCTAGTTTCTGGTATTCCATCGCTGCAACAGCCGAGACGAAAACCGGCTTTTCCACAAGCACAGGGAGCTTTATGTCGATGCATTTTTTCACGTACTCGTCGTGCGTTACAGCCGGCGACGCAACAACGGCAAAGTCAGGAGCAAGGGCGCCGACAGCGATCTGTTCGAACAGGGTGGCCGCCTCGGCTGCCGTGTCCGCGACACCGATAAATTCCACACCATCTTCTTCGAACAGCCGCTTGTGCCGCTGCCCCATGGTGCCGTTACCAATCAAGACCGCCTTATAGGAACAAGAACTTTGCATATAGACCCAACGTGTGTCCCGTTTCCATCCCGAACAGGTACCCGCGATTCATCTCGTAGAAAAGGGCTACGCCGAGAGAGTTGCCGAACGAAGAAAAATAACGCGCCGCATCTAGGCGCATCTTATACCCGCGATAAAGATCGTCCATCTTGCGATACGGTTTCCGCAGGCTCAAGTTTTCGGATTCCTGGATTCGCCAGCGGTACAGGAAAACATAGTCGAATTTCCAGCCCGAATGGTCGTCGCGGTTCCACAGGAACTTCCACGAAATAGATCCCTTGAGGCCAAGCTCGTCGCCCGGCTGAAAATCGCGTTCTTCGAGGAAAGTAAAGTATTCCGCCGCAGCACCGAGAGCCATGTTCCGCGAGAATTCATAGAGGCCAAAAGGCGAAACGCCCAGCCGATGGAAACGGTTCACGCGGGAACCTTCACGCGGCGGGAACCTCCAGCTGACATCGACGCCTGCAAACGGGAGCGGCACCAGTTTCATGCCCAGGTACGATTCGTTGAGCCCGTTCACCTGCAAGTTCACCATCTCGTGAATTTGGTCGTGCGCCATCGTATTCCACTCGTAACTCACAAGGCGGTAGGCAAAATCCCCATAGATGCTAAAGCAGTTGCAGGGCGCATACTCCCCCGCCACATTGATATCGCCACTATAAACGTCATCGCGGAGTTCCGCAAGGGCCCCCAGCAGCACAAAACTTTCGGGAGCGCGCACCGGCGAAACCGTCTCGCGGGAGAACGCGACATTGTGCAGCAACGACATAAGCACAAATGATACTACAAGCGGAATCTTTTCAATAAATTGACGCATTTATACCATTAATAAATTTAGAAAATTCTATTTTATTTGCGCATGACAAGACTTATTCAATTTGACATTGCCAAAGCTATTGCGATTATACTCGTCGTAGTCGGGCATTACTTTCCCGATAACGCCCCCCATTGGTATGCTCAATTACGGTCTTGGATTTACACTTTTCATATGCCGTTGTTTATGTTTTTAAGCGGATACATCTATCTAGCATTCAAAAAACAGGAACCCTACGGATTATTCATCCAAAAAAAAGTACATCGTCTTCTAGTCCCTTATTTTGCAGCTTCAGCCATCATTATTTCGATAAAACTCATCAGTCAACAGTACCTGTTCGTCGAAAATCCTGTTTCCTACTCATCGTTCCTTAAAATTTTCTTTAAACCCGAAGCGGGATATTTCCTATGGTTTATATGGTCCTTATTCACTTTCTTTTTGATCATCCCTTTTTTCAGAACAATCAAAGCAAGGAATGTCCTGTTCATATTCGCCATTATACTGCATTACACAAACCCAACAACCCATATTTCACTGTTTGCAATTAACGAAACATCCAAAAATATGATATGGTTCATGCTGGGAATCTTTTCTTGCGACTACAAAAGCATCGTCCATGCACAAACATGGGAAAAACACAAGTCCCTTTTCAAAGTTCTCATTTTAACAGTGTTTTCCCTTGCAAGCACGCTGTTCTATTTAAACAACACCTGCGCCACCTACATACTACCATGGACAGGCATTTTTTCAACGATTATTGTAGCTACCTGGATTACAAGATGCCAAGGAAAACTCACGACATTCCTTATTGCCATCGGGTCTTCCAGCTACGTCATCTATTTATTCCACACCACATTTGAAGGATTCGCAAAAGCGCTTATTTACAAGACATCGCTAAGTTCAACCAACCTGGGCTTTATTGCGAGCGTTCTTATCTGCACTGCCATCGGGATTATTTGTCCCATTTTACTTTACAAATTCGTGATATCAAAATTCAGAATCACCCGATTTCTTTTCGGGCTTAAATAAACCCTTTGGTACATTCCAAATTTTTCACTATTTTCTTTTCAGCTTATTGACAACACAAGGAAAAATCACTTTTGTAACAAACACAGAAAAAGCAATGGAAAGTCCCATTCCTAGCACGCACCAAGTCCAATACAGAATATGCGGATTGTGCAAATAGTTTTCAAGATTGACCTTTTCGATCGCCCGGAACATGACCATGTGGCAAAGGTACACTTCCATCGAAATGCCACCCAAAAACGACGCAAGCCTATTGTCAAGAATCTTTACGCCCTTAAAAGAAATCCCCCCCGTTATCGCATAGGCGACCCACAGCATAAAAACGAACCACACGAAAAAATTTTTCTCCCCAAACGGCATTGGGACGTCCGTGGAGAACGCCACGCAAGTTGCTGTAATCGAGATAACCAGGAGGATAATCTTTTGATAAATTCCCGAAAAAATTTTTTCGATTCGAGCTTTATACAAATAAAGTAACCCACCTCCCATAAAGAACGGGAAACAGTAAATGATATTGTATTTTGGCGAAACTATTTGACTGTGCGAACTAAAGTCATCTGTTAAAAAATACCGGACCAGGGTGATATGGAAAATGACCGACACGACCATGGCAAGCCAAGCCCTTTTTTTGTTCTGCAACAAAAATACGAACCAGGGAAAAATCATATAAAATAGGAAGACTATCCCCAAGAACCAACCCACTCCAATCACAGTGATGTCGGGATTGGGCAATAGATTGAAGGCTAGGGTCAAATCAGCGAACGCCTGGTAGAACTCGCCCCATGACGGCTTCATCGCTACATCGATAAGCACCAGCAGAGCAAAGAACGGCCAAATACGCACATAGCGCTTTTCATAAAAATTATTTGTATTAAAGGAACACGCATCAACCAGTTTGCCATCCCGTTCTACTTGGGAAACTCGGAAGCGTTCAAAATAACCGCAACACATTGAAAATGCGGACACAATAAAAAACATAAAGACCAATTCCGCCAAGAACGGAAGAACGCCTCCATAAAGCAGCGGACATGCGTTCTTTAATGACTGGAATACGGACTCGTCAAAATTCAACAAATAATGCATGAGCAGGATGCCAATAGCGGCATAACCCCTTAATCCATTCATAGAATCGTAGCGTCGCATTTTTCCTCATCCATGCCTTCGGTAAGGCTATTAAAAAATATATATAAATATTCCGTTGCCAGGCAACCTATGCGCGTACCAAGGCGACCAATTTCGAAGAACCCTTATGAACAAGTGTACTAAACGCGATTGTGCATGCCAAGACCAGGCAGATGAACAGTCCGCTTGACATCTTAGGAAAGACGGTAGACGAAATCGACATCATAAATTCGTGTGACAAATAGATTTCATAGGAGATTGCCCCCAAATGATTTACGACCGTATTCCCGAAACTTCTCTTACGGGAAAGGAATAAGACAAAAGAAACGATGACAAAGCCAAGAACGATTTTCAACAAATACTCTCCATAGAACCAAATCGCTTTGTTCATCACATAGGCCACGCCCAAAAGCAAGGACAACAGACCAGACACAACAGTTTTTTGCATCCATTGCCGACTCATGTAGCTTGCTATCTTGGGCAAAAACAGGAACAGCAACAGTCCCCAGACAAGGCCCAAACGTTCGTAGCACCACCCCATCTGCGCCGAATTGTTCGCATCGGGAGAGGACAGGTACAAATACAGGCTTGATGCCACAATTGCAAGCGCCATTACCGCATAGCATAACGACGACTTCAGTTTAAATTTTTCTCGGCAGAACATCACGACAAAGAACAGCAAGCAATACTGCAACAACACCCACACATAACCCGGAAAACTGAACAGGGATCTAGCAAAAGAAAAATCCCGTCCTTGAATGGCATAGAACAATATTTCGAACAGGTTGATTAAGAAACAGGGAATTAACAGACTCGCAAGGCGATTCCGCCAAAAATGCGACAGGTATTTTTTTGCATCACGGTTTACGGAAAACTGCATTCCATACGCAGAGATCATAAAAAATACAGTCACGGCAACAAAGCCGAAACTCAAGACCATTCTTTGAACAGGATTATGATACGCCTCGGGAACGTGCACGAAGACAACGACAATTGCGCTTATCCCCTTAAGGACTCCTGTAAAATTTTTATCAAACGTAAAGGAATCTTTAGAAGAACTATTCCATAGGACCGCTACGATTAACGCGACAATTGGAAGCAGTGTCAACAACATATCGGGCATCACCAATCACCCCTTAATTGAAATCAAATCGATAAATAAAACTAAGATTCATGCGAGTCCATTCGAAGCTCCCATGGATGGGGGTTGATATTTCCGGACATACACTCAAGCGCCCCACATCAAAGAGGAGTCCCCCGAAATACCGGCGTTCTACACTTCTGTAATCGGGAATATTTTTTATTCCTGCATAAAGGCCGACCTCTTTAAAAGGGTACGATTGCAATTGAAGGAGATAGCCATATTTGGTATGGTAACCACTATCATAAAAAGGTTGAAAACGGCCTCTTACCTGAAAATACCTTTGCGGGGCCCAGAGCACGGCAACCTCCCCGCCATACTCATAATAATCTTGGTCATACTGCATTCCCCCGAACAGGATATACCAAAGCGTTACCGATATGGGAAGCGAATACTGCGTATAAGCTACAATTCGCCCATGTTGCTGCTCCGGGTCTTGATTAAACAAGGACTGTTCAAATGCGAAACCGTACGAATTATGCTGCACTCCGACAAAAAGAAACCTTTGATTGCGCATTCCCATAAAAAAGGAGTTACCCGCAAAAAGTTCCGAAAACAGGCCCAATAGCAGGCCGATGAATAAGCACTTTTTCATTTCAGTTTTTTCAAGACCTCAGCAGAGAGAATTTCTTGCCCCGCCATGTTGGGGTGCAGTCCATCCTTGAACAAATCCATTTTCACTTTAAAATCATCGTCAATAAACCGCGAGAAGACATCTAAATAATCATAACGGCCCTCTAATGAATCCAAAGCATTTTCGATTTCGCGATTCACATCAAGAATGGCTCTATTGACATTCTGCCCCTGCTTGCGCTCAAAATTCCGGGGAAGTATGGACACGACAATCAATGGATCTGCCTGGATTCTTTCGATTCGTGTATAGAAGTCTTCTAAAAATACAGCCTTACTGGAATCATTAAAAAAAGCCCCCGAATTATTCGTGCCAATCAGAATCACGGAAGTTATCCCGCGACATTCCTCTAAATCCCACCCGTCCAAATCGCGAATGACCGCCCCATTTTTGGCATGCTTCAAAGGAATATAATTAGAGAAAAAGTATTCAAGATCCCACTGGTAGGTAATTGAATCGCCTATAAAGCAAACACGGGAACGTTCTTCTTTAAAATCGCACGCTCCCAAAACAGTCAGCAACAGCAGGCAAAACAATCTTTTGAACATTTTTATAGCTATAAAATATAGCAAAAACTCGATTTTTCATATCTCGCGCGAGCAGACCTCCTGCACATTTTTTTAAATTTCGCTTATGTTACTGCGACTCGCGGCCGTATGCACTTGTCTATTTTTCAGTTCCTGCGTCTGGAACGAGCCGGAAAGCCATCCCGACTATTTGCCACTCGATGACTCTGAATATCCTTACGCAGGTTTACCAAGGATCGTCATAGAGACCGAAGACTTCGCACAAATTCGAGACCGCGAAACCGAGATTCCCGGCAAGCTGCAAATCTACGGAGAGCAATCCCCCCAAGCCGAAGTCCTAGAGCTAACCATCAGAGGGCGAGGCAATTCTAGCTTTACAGGGATGCCCAAGCCCAGCTACAAAATTGAGTTTGAAAAGAAACAAGAATTGTTTGGAATACCCAAGGACAAGGACTGGGCCCTAATCGCCAATTCCGCCGACAAGACACTCCTCAAGAACTTTATTACATATAAACTCGCAGGTTGGCTCGGCGACGAATACACGCCGAGAAGCACCTTCGTTGAACTGTATCTGAACAGACAATACCAGGGAGTCTACCAACTGGTCGAAACGGTGAAAGTCGGCAAGGACCGCGTGGACATTCCCAAGGCAGACAGTTCCTTCTTGCTTGAAAGATGCCCCACCGAATTCGGCAAGGAACATTTTGTCGTTACCGAGAAGGGAACTACCTTCGGCATCAAGTACCCCAAGGATCCCGATTATTTTGACACCCAAATCATCAAGAGTGTCCTAAGTGAATTCGAGAATTTTCTAAAGGACGAAGACGACGACACACTTCAAAGCAACCATGAAATCACCGATTTCCTTGATTTCGAGGATTACCTGCGTTTCTACTGGATTCAGGAACTTTCAAAGAACCTGGACGGAGCCTTTAGGCGAAGCATTTATGTGACCTGGCAACGCGGGGAACCCATCCGGCTCGGCCCCGTATGGGATTTTGACGTCGCCTACGGAAACTGGGAAGTTGATTCCCTTCGCACCACCACCGATTGGTATATCCGTAATAGTGGATGGAACGGATACATTTTCAAGCGAGCTAAATATTGGCAAGCCGCCGTGGACTACTGGAAGGAGCACCGCGATTTTCTCGCCACCTTCCCCGATTCTATTTCAAAATACGCGGCAGAGCTTGCCCCAGCCACAAAAAACGAATTCAAGCGTTGGCCTGTCCTCGAAAACACAGAGAACTGGACCTACAAGGAAGCCTACGACAGCTATGACGAAGCCATCGATTCGTTAAACAGCTGGATAAAGCAGCGCATGGAATGGATTGACAATCACTTGTAGGCAAGAAGTTTACGATATTCCTCTAAATACCGTAGAGCGGTATTACGGATATCATAATTCGCCATAACATGACGACGGCCCAACTCGACAGATTCTTCATTACGGCCGTTTTGCACAAACTCCGCAATATTCTTGGCAAGATCTTCAGGATTTTGCGTTTCAAAAGTATAGCCGACAAGCCGGTTCGACCCGCCGTCATTTACCGTCATAATTTCTACGGGGCCCTCAATATTACTTGAAAGCACGGGGACCTTTGCAACCATCGCCTCGGCGACAGTCAATCCAAAACCTTCATAACGCGAAGGCTGAATAAACAAGTCAAAATTGCAGAGGTTTTCGTATATCCACTCACGAGGCTTATTGCCTTCAAATACCACGAGTTCATTGATTCCAAGGGTATTCGACATTTCCTGCAAAAGTTCTCGACTTGAGCCATCCCCCACCAGATGCATTTTAAAATTGAGAGGGCACAAGTTTTTATTCTTTATTTCAGCAAGGGCTTTCAGAAGAATATCCTGGCCCTTCTGCTTGATATACAGTCGAGACACCTGTACAAAATGCAGCAAGCCATCATTGAAGAGCCCATTCCGCTCACAACGGACGCTTTCGCAACGGATTCCGTTTTCAACGAGGATCGTTTCCTTTCCTGCCTTTTCCCATTCTTCCTGGACCGCTTTAGAAATCGCGTAGCAGGCCCTAAAGTATTTCGATTCATTAAAATCATTCGTGGTATTATGAATCGTCCGGACCATTCTCCACTTCCCCAAAATGAGCCGCGCCATGTCATCATAATGAGCATGAACTATTTCAGGGCGAATCTTGAGCAGGTAATAATTAATCTTTAGAAACGGAAGCGGATTCTTGCTCTTGACATTCCTTCCACAACAGTAAATACGGACTCTCTTGTCTAGTCGGGCGACAATAGATTCGTCTATCATCTGGTTGACGACAATAAAGGAAATGTCATTATCCTCAACCTGCTGATTGACAATATCAACCAGCATATTCTCGATGCCGCCGTTAGAAAGGCCCCATAAAAGATGAACAATTTTCACAGGATAATCATTTCCTTATGGATTAGATCATTTCATCTTCATTTTTAGGTCAGATGTCGACCTACCGTATAGCCTACTTTATACTTTTTCATAACAAATCCTAATTACAGGTCATTGCTGCAACAGAAATTTTATCATAAGATACATATTTTATCTCATCAGGACTTTGGAGTCCATGTGATTTACGACATATTTGAATACAATGCCCAAAAGAAGCGTTGTTGCAGCACACAAACCGAAATACACGTAAACCGACCGATCCATTCCCAGTTGAGCAAACGCAATCATCGGGATTCTCTGCAGAATATAGATTTCAAACACATAGTTTCCGAACCACTTAAAAACCGCATTCGGAGCAGGGAACAATCGGGTCCACACTACAAGCAATACCAAAAAGGAAAGGACCCTAACTTGGAACATTACCGTAGCAAAACAATCGGCATACATATAGCAAGCCACAAAAACGGCCGTACTTGAGACTGCCACAGGCCACAAAATCCAGCGCTTTTTCAGGATGCCATTTTCAATAGGAGCTTTGAAATAGGAATAAAGCATTCCCAGCGGATAACATACAATCGTATTGTACCACCAAGGCTCCGTCTTTCTAAAAATATAGAGCAAAGCGATGTATCCCAGTGTCAGCAGAAAAACAGCCATTATCGAGTATTTTGATTGAACCTTCAATCTAAAAGCGATATAGCTAAACAGGTATGTCACTAAAATGCCGAAAATAAACCAGTTGCTATTTCCAATATCCTCCCAGGCTATCAGCGAAAGGAGTGTCGTTTTCAAGTCATAGTGTATATTGAAGCCATAATTAAGGGCAACAAATAAAAGAACCGCTAGGTCAAAATGATATAAAGTCTTCAGAATTCTTCTCTTGGGAAAAGACCTTATGTAATCATTCCCTTTTTTCTTGATAGATTCATAAACCCCATATCCAGAATAAAAGAAAAACGGGGCTACGATTAGCTGTCCAAAGAACTTGCAAAAGTCTGCCAAGGGCAAGTCAATCGGGTCTGTATACAGCACATAGGAATTGAAATGACTCAAAAAAATGAGAATAACAAAAAAGCCCTTTACAGTCTGGCTTGTCGCGATACTCAAGTAATTTTCCTGCCATTTAAGAGTCTGGCGATTTTGCCATGTTCTAAAAATCGTAACACCAATTATGGTTGCAAGAACTAGGACTAAAAGAGACATACCATCATAATATAGCTATATTTTTTATGGAGAATCACAATGAAACGTGTAATCACATACGGCACATACGACTTGCTACACCAGGGACACATCAACCTGCTAAAGCGAGCAAAGGCACTCGGCGACTTTCTCATCGTGGGAGTTACAAACGATAATTTTGACAGAGAACGAGGAAAGCTGAATGTTCGCAACAATGTTCTTGAAAGAGTTGAAGCCGTAAAAGCGACGGGCCTTGCCGACCAGATTATCATCGAAGACTATGTCGGACAAAAAATTGACGACATTCAGAAATACAATGTCGATATTTTCGCCATAGGCTCTGACTGGGAAGGGAAGTTTGACTATCTGAACGAATTCTGCGAAGTCGTCTATCTTCCCCGTACCGAGGGCATCTCCTCGACGATGTTGCGCGAGGAATCGCAGAGCATCGTGAATGTCGGCATCATCGGTTGCGGACGCGTAGCAGAGCGGTTTCCATCTGAAGCGCAGATCGTCAACGGAGTAAATGTCGTTGCCGCCTACGACACTGATTTTGTGAAATGCAACACATTCGCCCAAAAATTTGAAGGCATCGAACCCTGCAAGAAACTTGGAGATCTTTTCAACCAAGTCGACGCAGTCTACATCGCAACGCCCCATCTCGCCCATTACCAGTGCATCAAGGATTCAATCCAGGCTGGGAAGCACGTTCTCTGCGAAACCCCGATGGTCCTTAACGGCGACCAGGCCAAGGAACTTTATGCACTTGCCAAGGAAAAATCCCTCATCCTGATGGAAGCGAATAAAACGGCGCACAGTCCCGCTTTCAACCACCTTATCGTAATGATCAAGTCTGGTCTTATCGGAGAGGTCGTTGACATTGAAGCCTCTCTGTCCCAGCTTCTGGACAAGGGCGGTAGGGAATTCGACGCCAACCAAGCCGGCGGCGCCATGTTCGAGCAGGGGTCTTACCCGTTGCTGCCTATCCTCAAATTGATGGGAATTCAGTACGAAAATTTGGAACTTTTCTCGCGAATGGAAAATGGAGTCGACATCCACACAAAAGGCGTATTCCGTTACCCCAAGGCAGTTTGTTCGTTTAAAGTTGGATTAGGCGTCAAGACCGAAGGCGACCTCGTCATTTCTGGCACAAAGGGGTATGCCTATGTTCCCGCTCCATGGTGGAAGACGGACTACTTCGAATTGCGATACGAAGACCAGAACGACAACAAGAAATTTTTCTACAAGTGGGACGGTTTCGGCCTGCGCTACGAAATACAGGAATTCATCAGTTGCATATACAACCATCGCTTTTCTTCCGCACGCCTGCGGCGCCGCGAAAGTATCCAGATGGCATACATCATGCAACAATTCAGCGAACGAAAGAATTTTTACGAAATTTAGAGGTTACCATGATCAACTTTACAGTAGGCCCGGTACAATCCAGTGACGCCGTACGAGCCATCGGCGCAGAACAGGTTCCCTATTTCCGCACGGCGGAATTCTCGGAACTGATGCTCGAGAACGAACGGCTAGTCAAGAAATTCGCAAAGGCCTCCGACGACTCCAGGGTCGTCTTCATTACGGGCTCGGGTTCGGCAGGCATGGAAACGGCCATAATGAACACCCTCACCCCCGCCGACAAGGCGATTGTCGTCAACGGCGGTAGCTTCGGGCACCGTTTCGTGGAACTCTGCGAACTGCACGAGATCCCCTTCACCGAAATCAAGCTCCAGCCAGGTAAGGCGCTCAAGGCCGAGCACCTGAAGGAATTTGAGGGCAAGGGCTACACCACCTTCATCGTGAACAAGCACGAGACCTCCACCGGCGTGCACTACGACATGCAGCTTATCAGCGATTTCTGCAAGAGGAACAACCTGTTTCTGATCGTGGACTGCATCAGCACCTTCCTCGCCGACCCCTTCGATATGGCCACGCTCGGTGCCGACGTGATGATTACCGGTTCGCAAAAGGCCCTCGCCTGTCCGCCGGGAATCTCGGTGATGGCCCTTTCGCCGAAAGCGCTTACCCGCATTGAACAAATCAAGTGCAAGTGCCAGTACCTGGACCTGAAAATTGCCCTGAAGAACGCCGAACGCGGACAGACACCGTGGACTCCCGCTGTCAGCATCCTGCGTCAGATCAACGTCCGTCTCAAGGAAATTGACGCGAACGGCGGTGTAGAGGCTGAAATTGCCCGCACGGCATCGCTTGCCAGCTACTTCCGCGAACGCATCAAGGGACTTCCCTTTGAAATTGTCTCCGAATCGCTCTCGAACGCAGTGACTCCGCTTCATCCGACGACGGCTTCCGCCTACGACATCTTCCTCAAGATCAAGGATGAATACGGTATGTGGATCTGCCCGAACGGCGGCGATATGAAGGATACCGTTTTCCGCGTGGGCCACATCGGCTCCCTTACGACCGCCGATTACGACAAACTCGTAGACGCTTTTAACGATCTGAAAAACAAAGGCTTCATTTAAGTATTTGGAACAATGCTATGGCCGGCACCCCTAAAGAAATCAATCTTTGCGAACAATCTCAATGTACCGGCTGTATGGCATGCAAACAAGCATGTCAATCTAAGGCAATTGCGATAAAAACCATAGATGGTTTCGCATACCCTGAAATAAATAGAGATGTATGCAAGTCGTGCGGTAAGTGCATGAATGTTTGCCCCATATTAAATTTGAAGGGACAACGGGGAAATTGCCATGAAGACACGCAGACTTGTTTAGCAGCATGGAATAAATCAGACGATGTACGAATAAATAGTTCTTCTGGGGGAGTGTTCTCGGCCCTAGCAGAGTACGTTTTGTCACGGGGAGGCGTTGTCTTTGGAGCAGCCTGGGATTCCAATATGGTTCTAAGGCATAAGGCAATCGATCGCATTGAGGACTTGGAATCTATACGAAAATCAAAGTATGTTCAAAGTGATGTTGGAGAAACATTTAACCAAGCCTTGCAGTATCTAAAGGCAGGAAGAATCGTTTTATACTGCGGTGTACATTGCCAAATTGCAGGATTGAAGAGTTTTATTGGACGAGATTATGAGAACTTGTATCTCGTTGATGTTTTGTGCCAGGGGGTTCCGTCTCCTGCAACATTTAGATCCTATCTGGATGAAATAGAAAAAGAATATTCATCAAAAGTTGTAGATTGTGATTTCAGAAACAAGGATAAGGCTTGGAAATGCGGTTTGTCTATGAACTTGGCGTTGGAAAACGGGGCAAAGATTCGTAGAATTCTTAGTCGTAATGAATATTACAATGCCTTTTATCAAGAGTTTTTTTGTCGTAGTTCGTGCTACTCGTGTAATTTTAAAAAAAATAAGCAAGGCTTTTTTTCAGACGTCACGATTGCCGACTTTTGGCGAATTGGCAATAAAATTCCCTTACCCAAGACCGTAGAACAAAAATATGCAAAAGGCATTTCTGCGGTTCTAATTAATACCGAAAAAGGTAAATCTCTTTTCGAGCAAAGCTCCTGCAAAATTGAATCTATAGAAAGAACATGGAATGAATTTTCGACAAACGGAGGCCTTTACCCTAGTTCGAAACCTATTCACAATGACGAGGCAAAACATTATTTAGAGAATCATAATTGGCATGAAACACAACAACAATTCTTCCCCCTAACACAGCGAAAAAAAATCCGCAATATATTGATACTTACATTAGGTGAAAAAAATATTCGCCTAGTAAAAAAAATCCTAAGGAGAATTTTGCGCAAATGAAAAAAATTGGAATTCTCACGCTTGTCTTTCAGAATTATGGAACAAGACTCCAATCTTACGCTTTATGTAAAGCGATAGAAAAGATTTGTCCCAAGTCAATATCCTTCGAAGTCATTGACATGGAAGGTATATGGGAAACCAAGTTCATCGACAGGAAAAAGCTTTTCATCAAAAGCATTTTTCGTTACCGTTTCCAAAGCATCATCTACATATTTAATCTGATTCGATGGAAAATTCAAAATCGAAATTTAAACAAAAACGACAATAGCGAAATTTGGGGAAAAAGAGGAAAAAAATTCAACAATCTCATCGCAAAAATTCCCTACTCAGAAAAAAAATATACCTGTGCGGAGCTTCGCAACGGAGTTCTCAACAGCTACGATGAAATTCTTGTTGGTAGCGATCAGGTATGGAATGGCATCAAGGTTCGCTGTCAGGACATCTACATGCTCGATTGCTTTAAAAAGAAAGGCTACACCTATGCAGCCAGTTTTGGCATGACAAGCATTCCCCCAGAAATGCGCAACGACTATCAACGCAGAATAAACAATTTCAACTCTTTACTCATCCGCGAAGAAGAAGGAATCGACCTTTGCAAATCTCTTGGCAGAACCGACGCACAATATGTTCTTGATCCGACCTTGTTGCTAAAAAGCGAAGAGTACGACGAGATCATAGGAACAGAACCCCTTGTCACGGGAGACTACATTCTTGTATGTTCTCTAAATTTTTCGTACAAGATTTACAATCAAGCCTACAAGCTGGCCAAGCGGAACAACTGTAAAATGGTTGTTCTCAAGCGTTCCATTTGCCCTCCAAACATCAATAAATATCCCGGAGCAATTGAACTATTCGCTGTTTCTCCCGAAGGATTTCTGCAACTTATCAAAAATGCAAAATGCGTAATAACAAACAGCTATCACGCTCTATTATTCTCCATCAATTTCAACAAGAATTTTTACCTTTACCTAGACAACTGCGACGAAGAGAATAGCCGACTATTGACACTAACTAGACAAAGCAATTTGAACGACCGGGTCTTTTGGGAAACCGGCAGTCTTCCCAAAAAAATTGAAAACATAGATTTCACATATTCCAACAAAAAAATTTCAGAACTTAGAGAACAATCCATTCAGCTATTACAAAACACTTTAAATAAAATGCTTCTATCATGAAAGAACTTTCTTTAAAAGATTTACAATCTTGCGCTTTGGACATTTTGAAGGAAGTGCATCACTTTTGCAAACAGGAGAACCTTCACTATTCTTTAGCATACGGAACTCTTTTAGGAGCCGTCCGCCATAAAGGATTCATTCCCTGGGATGACGACATTGACATCTATATGCCAAGACCCGATTATGAAAAATTCTTTCAAATCTACAGTAGTCCCAATAGCGTTGCAATACATGAACGCGACAGTTTTATCGCCTTCGGAAGAGTTTGTGACACAAAAAAAACAATCATGAAAACAACTCTACCTTGGTCAAATTCCAAGAATATTGGAGTATGGATAGATATATTCCCCATTGATGGAATCGCAGACGACAAAGCTCTATTTTCCCAAGCAATTCAAGATATAGATAAACTTCTCAATAAGCAACTTGCAGCACGCCGAGCAATGCCGGGATTATTTTCTCAACTGGCTCCAACAAAAATTTTCAAACAGCTTTGTAGAAAAATCAAATACATTTCATTAGATATCAGTAAGATAAACAACAGCATAGAAGAAATACGATCTAGAATTCCTTACGAGACAGCAAATCATTGTAGTCAACTAGTTTGTAGCGGAAACAAGGACAAGGAATTCTTCGAAAAAAAAATCTTTCAAGAATTTACGGAACTTGATTTTGAAAACGAATCGTTCATGGCCGTCAAAGACTGGGATACAGTCTTAAAGCTAAACTTCTCTGACTATATGCAGCTTCCACCTGTCGAACAGCGCGTTCAGCACAGTAGCGACCACACTAAATTTTTCTGGAAAGAAGTATGAAAAAAATTTCGATTTCAGAAATGAAGCAGATTCAGATCGATATTCTCAAAGACATACATCAGTTCTGTGAATCAAACCACCTCCATTACACGCTCATTTTCGGCTCGCTGCTCGGAGCAATCCGTCACAAGGGTTACATTCCCTGGGACGACGATATCGATATCGCCATGTTACGCCCTGATTACGAAAAATTCGTGGCAAACTACTCGGGCAAAGATGGCATCTATCATGTTTACGATTACCGTAACGACGCCGATTACCACCACCCTTACGCCAAGGTGGCCGACACGAGAACAATCCTCGAAGAACACACCTCCATGAAGGATATTGGCATCAACATCGATGTTTTCCCGTTCGACTATCTCGCCGACACCAAAGAAGACAGCAACCGCCTCATCAGTGCTCTCGACGGATTCAAGAAGAAATTCCGCATCAAGCTGGTAAAGCCAGGAAAAAAGAATGTCTGGTGGAAGCGTATTCTCATTCGACTGGCCAAGGCGACACAGATTTTCTGGTCGATAAAAAAAATCACCGAAAAAGAATACGAAATCGTAAATTCTCTCTCCAACGAGAATGCAAAATATATCGGAGTTGCAGTTGACCCCGAAATTGGTCCCGCCTACCGCTCCGTCTATCCGCGAACTATGTTCGAAAAATTCCTCAAAGTCCCGTTCGATAACGAGGAATTTATGGTCACCGCAGAATACGATGCTTGGCTTACGCAGATGTACGGGGACTATATGACGCCACCTCCCGCAGGAAACAGGACGTCTCCTCACACTCTCAGCAAGATTTACTGGTTCGACTAGGCGTGACGTCTATTCTTTAATTCAATCAGCAACCGTAGCGGATTCATCTTTAAAAGATACGCCACGGCAAAATAGAACGCAACACCCGTCAGGATTCCAGTTGCCAGTTGTAACCCATCCGAAGAGAATAGGTTCATTACAAGCCAGATGACGCCACCCATCGACAGGGACAGCACAAACGACGACGCAAGCAACTTTACTTGACCCCAAATGGAAAGGTCAATAAAGCTCCTCGTATAAGTCATATTCAGGAATGTTGCAATGAAACCATAAAGGGCGCGGCCCACACACATTCCGACAAGGCCGTACCGCATCGAAGTAAACAAGATGATAATGGCTATCGTTTTCTTGATAATTTCTAGCTTTAGCACCAGATCCGAACGGCCCTTGACATACAGAAGGTTCAGGTTGATATTGCAAACTGGGTCCAAAATCGAAGAGAAGCACAAAATCTGCATCAGCAAGATAGCGCCCGACCATTTCTCGCCCAACAAAATAATAATCGTCGGTTTCGCTAAAACGCAAAGCCCTATCATCAACGGGAAAATGAGGAAACAGGAAACCTGCAAATACTTCTTATAGACACTAAGCAGTTTTTCATTGTCATCCTGAAGTTTTGAAAGTATCGGGAACGTCACTCGGGAAAGAATCGAAGCCACATTCAATGAAGGGAACGAGGACAAGTGATCGGCGCGGGTATAGAAGCCCAAATCCGTAGCCGTAAATTTCTTTCCGATAACAAGGTTATAAAGATTGGAATAGACCGAATGAATAAGACTAGATACCAAAAGCTTGGAGCCAAAAGAGAACAGCGAATGGAACGAGGCCTTGTTAAAGCACGGTTTCGGGAACCACCGGAGCAACACCGAAAAGATTAACAAGTTCAGCACCGAATTGGCAATCGACTGCCAAACCAAGCTCCACACTCCAAAGCCACAATAAGCCAGGACCACCCCAAATATTCCAGAAAGCAGGGCCGCTCCAAACGAAGCCTTCGATTGGGTCTTAAAATCCACCGCTCGAGAAAGTTTCGCCTTATGCACCGTAAACAGCGCATTGATGATCAGTGTGAGTGAGACCACCTGCATCACCAATTCCAGTTCAGGGAGCTGATAGAAATCAGCGACAAAAGGAGCTATCGCAAAAAGGATTCCAAAACACGCGACACTGATCAAGAAATTGAGAAGGAAGGCCGTTCCATAATCTTGATCGGTCACTTCCTTTTCTCGGATGAGCGCATTTGAGAATCCGCAGTCCACAAAAATCTGCGAAATGCTGAGGAATATCGTCAGCATGCCGATCATTCCAAAATCGGAAGGACTCAACAGGCGAGCAAGAACGATACCAATAAAGAACTGGACACCCTGCAAAGAGAAGCGTTCTACGGCGCTCCAAATAAACCCCTTGATGGACTGCGATGCAATGGAACTCATTTTACAAATCTATCTTTGACGCAATAAAGTCTATTAATCTTTCGGAAGACTGGTTATCAGCATAATTGTGAATTTCGTGGAGGGATCTTTCCCTATTTTCGCGACAGACATCATTTCCAATCACAACATTGTCTATGAAAGTTTCCAGGTCTTCAATTTTTGACAAGCGTTCACCTTGCACAAGCCGCTTATAATCGATATAGAAGCCTATTTTTGCAGCATATTCCTCGTAGTCATCTATAGTCAAACCAATTGGCCTGTTCAGCAACAAAAATTCATAGTAGGCTGCCGAATAATCCGTAATCATGGCATCAAAACAATGAAGCAAATTCATGTTCGTAATCCCATACTGATTTTTCTGCTCCTGCGTTATAAAAAGGATATTGCCATAAGAATTTGCTGGCAACGACGATATTTGGCAAGGGTGCAGCTGAACTATCAGCAGGGTATTCTTTGAGGCCAAAAATGCGTCAATCCTATCAAAATCGGCCTGTGACTGGAAAAGAGGCAACGAAAACTTTTTTTCATTTTCCAAGGAAATCGACTGGTCATTATTCTTATGCTGTCTAAAGGTCGGAAGCCACCCGATAATTTTATCATAGCGCTTTCCCTTCAACAAGCCACAACGATACAAATCAAAATCTTCAAAGATGACGTCATTCAGAGGAAGACCTATAGGAAGAATCTGTTCTCGACTAGATACGGAACGACCTTTCAGAATTTCAAAATCTATATCCGCAAGATAATCCGACAAAGTCAAATAGTAATCCACTTTTCCAATGGAATGCATATACTTGTCACAGTTCTTTAAGGTTCCCCCATGGGATGTATAAATGCGGATCGTTTTGGGATTCCACTTGAATACAGGACGGTTGCTGTCGATAATAAGTATCGCCCTCGACAAATAGAAATACTTCTTAATTTTATCAATTAGAGTGAGGCCGCCCCAAAAGGCAACTGTTTTTTCTTGAGTGTGAATAGCACAATGCTTATCGACAGCCCATACAAACAGAAACTTCCCTTCAGGGAACTTCTTTTTCAAGTCCCGTTCAACCTTCATGGGACTACCATCAAAGTCCGGATTGTTTTCCAGGATAATGATGTTTTTTTTCAAAAAAGGGAAACTAAACAGGATCTTCAACAACACTTTCTTCATCATTTTGTTCCGTTTCCTCTTTTTTCGCACACAATATTCCTAAACACAGACCTTCAAAAAGATAAGACATAGAATGGAGATTTCCTAGCGTTCCTGACATTAGGGAGAAAAGAGTTATCATCATCGTAATTCCAAAACCAATCTCTGCAACAGCAGCATCGTACTTTTTCATTCTATAAAATAGCCAAAGACACAAACAAACAAAACCCAAATACGCTAGCAGCCCCAATAAGCCCTGTTCAACTATCAAGTAAAAAAATTGAGATTCCATAGCTCCATCTGCGGCATAGCCGTTGTCTTGCCTTTCAACCAAGTTCGACATATAGTTAAAGCCATGACCAACAATAGGGCTTTCTGCAAACGAGATGGCGCACACAATCAAGTTACGCTGGCGCATATCCAAGGAGCTACCTCTATCTTCTGCAGAAAAAGATTCTATAAACGAATTTCCAACATAACCGATCCCGACTAAAATAAGAAAGACGAAGAACATCTTAACCAAGACCGTCTGCGACTTTACAAAGCAAAAAATGATATACCCAGCCGTACAAACCCAAGCGGATCTCGAACCAGACAAATAAATCGCCAAAGCCAGAATCGCCATAATGAAATAGAACTTATACTTTCGTTCTTTCAACCTAGGCATATAAAGAATAAATAACATGGTCAAGAGCGCCCCGAGTGTAGTAGGGTGCATCGTAGTAACAGATGTTCTTATACGCCACGAATCATGAAAACAAAAATCAAGGCTGTCCTTTTCCATGAGCCCAGCATATTCTGGAAAAGCATCAACAAGCAACGCATAAACATAATTGTACCTTAAAGCCGCTTCAATAAAACCGAACGTACAGAAAATAAGAATCGGCCAATAAAGCAAATCCGTCATCTTTTGATAATCACAGCGATAACCTATGATGAAAGCCACCAATATAAAGCCATAAGAATCCAAAAATAAACGAGTCCCGGTAAATGCGCCATGAAAGCCCGTTCCAGAACCGAAAGCACCCGAGGCCAAGAACGTCATGAACACCAACGCCAAACCCTTTTTTAAGGGAAAGGCAGATAGCTCTTCGGCAAAAGAGTTTTTTTTCAACACCAATGCATATAAAAGAAATCCATACAACGGAATGTGCATCGGAGCAATGACCGGATTAAGAGAGAAAAACATTCCTCCCGAAAAAATGACCAAACTTCCCAAAAGTGCAGCGATTCTTACATCATCGTCTTGCGTCTTGAAAAAAACATATATCAAGAAAAAACATGAAAGCAGAACGAGGTATTTCAATCACACCCCCCGTATTTCTTTTTTAAACGGGTTTGCCTTCTAAAGAACAACACCCTAAAAACATCCGGAAACAGAAGCCCAAACGTCAACAGCATTCGCGTTTTCAAAGAAAAGTTCTTCTTGTGCGCTAGTTGCTTTTTTTGTTCTGCCAACAGTTGAAGATTCTGAATGTCTCCAACGAGGTTCTTTTCAATTTTATGTTCATGAGCAACAATTCGCGCAAAATACTCAAGGGCCATTGCATTATAAATTTTGCCTTCTTTTTTCTCTTTATAAAAGGCCAGCATTTCCTGCAAAGTATCCAATTCATCTAATTGCTTTAGACTATACTTGCCTGTAGCACTGGATGGATTGCTCCTATAAAAATACATAGACCGTTGCACAAAACAAATCCTCTCCTGAGCATACAGAATTGGATACGTAAAAGCGGCGTCTTCACCCATTTTACGGCCCACGATAAATCGAGATCCATTCACAGCGGAACGTTTGAAAAGTTTCGAAACAGGATTAGGACCGTAGCAGCAGAAAAATTGAGTACAGACAATCTTGCCGGAAAAGATCTTTTCTATTGATGGAGTTCGTCCATCTAAGCAGGGAATGCGCTCCGAGAAATTCTGCAGGGCGCACATAGAAACATCCGCACCATTGTCGACACATCCCTTAAACAAGACTTCGACCATATCAGAAGCGACAAGGTCATCGGCATCAATAAAGGTGACATAGTCTCCCAGGAACACGTCCAATCCCGCATTTCGCGCATCGGAAGCACCGCCGTTCTTCTTATGAACGACCTTGATTCGCGAATCCTTCGCAGCCCATGCATCGCACATTTCGGGACAGCGGTCAGGAGAGCCGTCGTCAACCAGGATGATTTCCAAGTTCCGATAGGTCTGGTTTACGATACTTTCGACACACGGGTCCAAGTACGCCTCGACCTTATAGACAGGAACAATAACGGAAATCAGCGGCTGTTCTTGCGGCATGCACGCTACCTGTAGACAGACATCATTTGCTCCAAGTAATTGTCCTTGGAGAAATGCTTACGGAGAGGTTCCACGTCAAAGGAATAGTCCCCAGCGAGCATCCTGCGGAGCTTCGCTTCAAGGTCTTCGGCATTGCCCATCTCAAAAAGTTCGCCCGACTTCCCCGGTTCGATCAGTTCGGGGATTCCGCCGACATTCGCACCCAGCACAGGTGTTCCGAGGCAGAGCGGTTCTATTACCGAGAACGGGTTGTTCTCGTACCATTCGCTCGGTACCACGCTGAACTTGGACTTGAGCAATACGGACTTGCAAGTTTCCCAGTCGCAGTGCCCCATAAACTGAATCTGCCTTGCCGACGCGTATTTCGCCTTGAGTTCGGCCTCGAGCGGGCCCGTGCCGAGCACATAGAGAGTCGCCTCTATTTTCGACGCCACGCGCAACAGCGTTTCGGCGCCCTTCTCGCTGGAGAGTCGTCCCACGAAACAGTAGGAATTTTCGCGATCCACCGGTCCATGCGCAAATTTTGATTCATCGACAAAATTATGGAGAGCAATCAGCTTCAAAGCCTCAAAGCCGCCCAGTTCCATTTTCTGCTTCATGAATTGGCTCGGACAGATAAACTTGTCCACGCAGCGTTCCAGCCGTTCACGATTCCACACCGCGGCTTCTTTCTCGGCAATTTTGCTAGCAAGCCAATTGTTCTTGAGGCATTTTTTCACAGTGCAGTTACGTTTGTCGCCGTCAATGCAGTCTTCGCAAATTTTACCGTTGCAAAGACATGTGTAAGCAGGACAAATCAACTTGTAGTCGTGCAGTGTCCACACCACCTTGATACCACGAGCATGTGCAATTTCAGCAATTACCGGCGAAAGCTGCGTATGGATATTGTTCAAGTGCAGCACATCGGGTTTAAAGTTATCGAGCAACGCCGTAAACTTCTTTACGGTTTCCGCGTCGCCAAACGGGCGCTTGAAAGCTTTAAAAAAAGCGGCAGGTTTCTTTGGAGAAAATGCGACTTCGCTTGGCCAATAGTCCTTCCACTCGCTATCTAAATTTTCTGGATAATCCATTGCAAAAAAGGCAACATCGTGTCCCGCCGCCTTAAGCAAATTTTCGAGCTCTATAGAATAGACGCAGTCACCACCACGACGGTAATAGAACTTGTTTGCAAGCAAAATCCGCATCGCAATAGTTACCCTTCGATTCTCAGGTCACCCTGCCTCGGATCCTGACCAACATCAAATGTCGGGAACTTGGAGCAGTCGATTTCCTTGCCGAACAGGCTCTTGAGTTTCGCCGTCAGCACCCACGGTGCCACGTGCGCAATGTATTTCTTCATCACCGGAGCGGCTGTTCCCACCATCCAGCAGTTCTTGGGGCAGGTACGCACCTTTTCGCGCACCTTCTGGGCCTGTTCGCTGAACCAGATTTCCTCGAAATTCTTCGCGTTATGGATGTTGCCCATGCTTTCCTGCCAGTAGCGCGGCTCAAGACCGTTGCAGGGGTAGACTTCGCCCCACGGATCCGTAAAGAAGTTCACGGAACCGGCTTCACAAGGCAGCATTCGCTTGCCGCCCTGGATGTACTTGATGAGGCCCAGGTTGAAGAAGGCGCGGAACCAGGACTTCGGATGGTTTTCCTTGAGGAGGCGGTTCACCAGCTTACTGATGTTGTCGCAGAGTTCATCCTTGTTGCTAATCTGGTTGTCTTCCTTGTGGAAGTAGTAGCTGTTGTGGAAGGCGGCCGTTGCGAATTCGAAATTCATCGAGAGAGCAAGTTCGTAAAGCGGAATCAGGTCGTTGCTGTTCCAGTTGCTGAGCGTCTGACCGAAGCCGATATCCTTCACGCCCATTTCATGCAGAGTCTTCAGCGTGCGCATGCCGCGCTCAAAACCGTCGTCTCGGCCACGCAAGAAGTTGTTGGTGCCTTCGAGGCCTTCGATAGACACGCGAATACCGATATTCGGGAAACGCTCCGCAAGCTTGATGACGCGATCCACCCACCAGCCGCTCGTGCTAATCACGATACGCGGGGCCTTGGTATAGAGCACTTCAACGATATCTTCCAAATCCTGGCGAATGAACGGTTCACCGCCGGTCACATTGGCAAATTTAAGTTGCGGAAGGATTTCCAAATCCTTTGCCTGGACTTCCTCACTCTTCTTGGTCGGATTCTTCCAGATGTTGCACATCTTGCAGCGCATCTGGCAACGGTATGTCGTAATCACCGACACGTCCGTCGGCATCTGAATCTTAGAATTACAATGGCTACAATTCGAGCAAGACATAAAACCTCAACAAGCCTCCTTTTCAACCCAAAAACAACACCTATAATTATAGCAATTTAAGCCTGTCCACCAACTTCCCCGCCTTGTTTTTCGCCAGCTTTTAACAGGACTTTCAGAGGCTCCTGTAAACAAAAAATAGCGACACCCGAGACAGATGCGTTCCCCCATTCATCGGAAACGACAATTCCGGGCGAACGATCAAGTTACCCGATTCAATCTCCAGGCCAGCCATGTAACGGCGCTCCACATTCCTAAAATCAGGAAGGTTTTTCGCACCGACAAACACGCCGATTTCTTTCAGCAGAAAACTCTGCACATAAGCCTGGTATCCGACCAAACCCTTCAAGGAACTATCATAAAAGGGCATCAAAGTTCCCCCTACCTGCAGGTAGCGGTAACTTTGCCAGAGGACATCCAGACGTGCCCCGACATCATAATAGTCTTGGTCATAGCGCATACCCGCATACAAGGCATAGTTCCCTACAAGTCCCTCGCCCAGATTCCAGCGATAAAAAGGCTCCACGCGGACATACTGCTTTTCCATTCCCTGCGTAAACACCGAATTTTCGACCGCAATTCCAAAACGCGAGGCATACTCCACCCCGACAAATACATAGTGGTTGTTTCTCATTCCCAATAAGTAGGCGAACGGTTCGTTTGCAGACAAATTCACGCAGCAAAGCAACAACGCAATCCAAAGAACCTTTCTCATAAGACCCCCTGTATTTTTTGCGACAAGATTTCGTAGCCCTCATCGTTTGGATGCAAGCCGTCCTTAAACAGGTCCTCGCGAATTTCAAAGCCACTATCCAAGAACATGTCAAAGACATCGACAAACCGGCTTCCGGGAATTTCTGTTTTCAGAGCACGCTTAAGGATTTCATTTTGAATTTCGATATTCTCGTTTACGGCCGGATCCTGTTCTCCCCAGGCATTTCTCGGCAAAATGGACAGAACAATCAGCGGACTCGCCTCAATCCTTTTCGCACTCTTGATAAACCTGTCCTTGTATTCTTCACGCAAGTGTTCAATACCATCGGCAGTCGATTTCCAATAGCCGATATCGTTGGTACCAATCAAGAGGATTGTCGTGCGGCCCTTGCAATCGGAGACATCCCAGGAATCCATCTGTTTCAACCCGGCACCGCTAACCGCATGCTTACTCACAATGTAGTTCGGAAAATAGTACTCGAGATCCCATAGATAGGTAATGGAATCCCCCACAAAGCACAGTTCATCTTCACCTTCTTCGAAGGCACAGCTACCGAAGGCGATTACAAAAAGAAATGACAGCAGGAGCCGTTTCATCTCAAGAGAAAACCGTTATCGGCGAATACCGCAAAAGCCCTTAAGCAATCAAGCGATTCAAACCGATTCATTACCAGACGCAGGCCTATTTTTTCTTGACGAGACTCTTATACAGATCCATCGTCTGGTCTGCAATCTTATCCCAGTCGTAATGATATTCAACAATATGCTTGAAATCCCTTTGCACGGGAGTTTCCATAAAGAGCGTCATCTTATCGGCAAGTTCATCCACATCGCCCAGCTCGTAGAAACATTCCTCAGGGAGAGGCACTTCCATATTCGCCGGAATATCGCTTGCGACCACATTCCTGTTGTAACCGAGCGCTTCCAAAAGCGCAATCGGGAGTCCTTCATGGTAACTCGGAATCACAAACAACGACGCGTTCTCGAAAAGAACCTGAAGCTCTTCACCATGGATATAACCGGGAAGAATCGCCCCCACTTCGGCTGCAGCCGTTTTCATTTCATTCGCATAATCAGACCTAAAATCAGCCGATCCTGCAATCACAAGTTTCACATCAACCAGACTCGCCTTCTTGTAAGCAGCGATCAAGTCATGGAAGCCCTTTTCCTTAACAAATCGGCCCAAGGCAAAAATATAACGTTTGCCTTCAAGACCATACTTGTTGAGCCACTTTTTTGTTTTGTCTTCGGACAAGGCCGGTTGCAACGTAACACCGTTATTGATACGGACTGTCTTGTTACAATGGTATTTTTTCTGTAGCCAGTCTTCCAGCAAATCCGAAATCACGATAACGCGATTCGAGAACTTGGTCCCAACAAATTCGCTCAGGCGAAGGATTGCCTTGGCAAGCTTGCCCCATCTGGCTCGGTTGTAGTCCTGCCCGTGGTGGGTGTAGACGACCTTGAGACCGAACAGCCTAAACAACGGAGCGATAAACGAAGGGCCTATCGCATGCAGGTGGACAATGTCCGGCTTCCACGCCAACACCTTGAGGAAGCACCTGAAGGTGTGAACAATCGTTTCCACTCCCGAAAGTTTAGGAGTATAAACCGGAACGACCTCAACGCCTTTATAAAAATAAGGTTTTTTCTGAGGTGTATAGGCCTTCCGGGCAAAAATTACGACAGAAGCACCGCGTTCCACAAGGCGTGGATACAATTCCTGACAATGGGTTTCGATTCCGCCCATAATGTCGGGAATTCCGCGAGTGCCAACAACAGCGACTTTCAACTTAAACTACTCCGCCTTGCCCTTACCGATACTGGATACTTCAAATCCAATCTTACGGAGAGCATCGGCATCCAAAATGTTGCGGCCGTCGAATACGAAAGCGGGCTTGGCCATGCCCTTATAGATGCGCTTCCAGTCGAGTTCGGCAAAGCATTTCCATTCCGTGCAAACCACCACGGCATGAGCGCCTTCGGCGGCCTTGTACGGGTCTTCCTCGAACTGCACCTGGTCAATCACGTCCTTCAGGTCGCGCTTGGCATCGGGAATCGCCTTCGGGTCGGTCACGACCGGCTGTGCATGTTCGGCGAGCAAATCGCGAACAACCAAGTTAGCGGGACTTTCACGGGTATCACCGGTATTCGCCTTGAAAGCAAAGCCGAAAACGGCAATTTTCTTGCTCGCGATGGTATTGAACATCGTCTCGAGCATGCGATCCACCACGCGGTGGGTCTGCCATTCGTTGATTTTCACGACGCTTTCCCAATAGGCGGCCACTTCGGGGAGACCATAGTAGCCGCACAGGTACACGAGGTTCAAAATATCTTTCTTGAAGCAGGAACCGCCAAAGCCGATTGAAGCCTTGAGGAACTTCGGGCCGATACGACGGTCCTTACCCATCACGTAGGCGACTTCGTCCACGTCGGCGCCGGTCTTTTCGCAGAGAGCACTGATGGAGTTGATGGAGCTGATGCGCTGAGCCAAGAAGGCGTTAGCGGTAAGCTTCGTGAGTTCGGAACTCCAGAGGTTCGTCGTGAGGATTCGATCACGCGGCACCCAATGGGCATAGACGTCGACCAACTTCTGGCAAGCAGCGAGGCCAGATTCAGTCTGGTGGCTACCGATAAGAACGCGATCCGGTTCGAAAAGGTCGTTAATGGCGGTACCTTCCGCCAAGAATTCCGGGTTGCTAAGCACTTCGAAGTGAAGACCCTTGTCGTTGGAATTCAGGATTCGTTCCATGGCGGCGGCAGTACGCACCGGGAGCGTAGACTTTTCCACGATAATCTTGCCTTCGTCGGCGATTTCCAAGATGTTGCGCGCGGTCTTTTCCCAGTACTGGAGGTCAGAAGCCTTTCCGGCTCCATGGCCGAACGTCTTGGTCGGGGTATTCACAGAAACAAAGATAATGTCCGCTTCTTTAATGGCGGCCGGGATATCGGTGCTAAAGAAGAGGTTACGGCCACGGGCGCGCTTCACCACGTCATCGAGGCCGGGTTCAAAAATCGGAAGATTGTCGCTGTTCCAGGCATCGATACGGGCCTGGTTGATATCGACTACGGTCACCTTGACATCAGGGCACTTGTCGGCGATAACAGTCATAGTGGGGCCACCGACATAGCCCGCGCCAATGCAAAGAATCTTGGTATTGTAACTCATAGTGGCACAAATTTAGAAAAACGGCATTTTCCGTACCCACTATTTTAGCTAAAAAAACGGCAAAGTGGTAATCTTTAGGATATACATCACATTTTTCTGTTCCCTTGGCGTTCGCAAGGGACTCCACCGCCGCCAACTACTTAAAATTTGCCGTTAACGAGCTGAATTTCTCCGGCAGGATCGTCCGAGTCGCTTCCTTTTCGCCGTCGCTCCAGCCTGCCCAAATTCCCCCGGCCGAGGCGACCGCCGTTACCGTCACAGGAAAGCCTTTAAAAAAGTTTACCTTTATGGGAGACGAATCGACCTTCAATCCGTGTACAAGAATCACACCGGGGCCATTTACAGACAAACTCACTGACGCCAGTTTGCCCAGAGCAAAAAATTCACGCAACTCGTCGTATACGACACCGGGGCGCGCCTTCGCGAAATTTCTGATTGAATTCAACTGTGACTCCATCCGTGACGCACTCAAGCCCCAGCGTTTCTGGTCGCGAGGAATTTCCGATTCGATTTCCGACATCATCTTGTCGATGCGGGCCAGCACGCGGGAACTTTCAAAGTTCATCTGCAAGAGCACCGCCATGCGGTTGATAAACGAGGCCCTGAAGCCATCATTTTCCAACAAGCGGCGGAGCAAGAACGTATACTCGGGGCCATTCGGCCACGAGGGACCATCTTCAGTCGTCGCAAATTCAAATATGTTGTTTGTAAATTCACTATAGTCATTTCCCATTCCAAAATCCATATCGTACAAGAACCATTTCCACTTGGTCTTCGGATTCGTGCCGCGCCATTTCTTGAGGTTGTTTCCCGGCCAGTCGCGATTGTTCGCGTAGATTTCGGTTTGCATGTAGTTGATGAAATTATCGACATCGATTTGCGACTCAACATAGGCATAATTTTCCGCACTTTCAAGCGAGCGCGATTCTATCCAGTCCATCAGCGCCACGTAATCGACAGCGGAGCCCGCCGAGACGGAATTGTCCGCCTTGAGCAAATCCACTTCATCAGGGTCCAGGCCGTAATGCGTCTCGAAATAGTATTCCGTAGAGCGTTCACGGATACTGTGAATGCCATAGTACTCGCCATTGTAATACACGACCGCAAATCTTCCGCGCTGGTAATCGACTCCGAGCCCTTCGCTAATGGAGCTCGCGAGACGGTCACGAATATAGTCGTTGCCGAAATTGCTGCCGTTATTACGCAGCAGGAAGACCTTGAACTTGTTCAGCTCCGGGAAATCCGGGAACAACGCGTATTTGAGGCGACTGTCGCCGTACTTTTCGCGAAACGTGATGGAGACAGACTTCTTGTCATTCTGGCGGCTGTAATTGCCGAAAATCTTGAGGCCGGCATTCTTGGAAAACGCAGGCGAACTCGCGCCCGGCTCCATCAGTTCCACCGTCACGGGGATTTCCTTGTCGAGCCAGTAATTCGCTCCGTAATGAGGCTCCTTGCTCTGCGCATTAGGCCCTTCCATATAGATTCCCGAATCGGGATCGAACATGGAATTCGGATCTGCGGTCACGAACACGACCGGCAAGGCGGGCGCCGTCCCGATAATGTAGGTGCGGACCAGTTCTTCGCCAGGGAGCGCCCCCTTCGCAAACGAGGCGCAGCGAACCGTCGCCGAAGACTTTATCTGTACTAGCGCCGTTTCCGTCGGGCCTTCCGTAGGAGAAACACCCCCTACGACACAGCGCACCGAATTGTTCCGCGGAATCTGCACCTCGAACGGTTCCGCATAGAATCCCGACGGCGGAAAATCCGCCAACGTGTCGACCGACGGGGATCGCGACGGCGCCACCACCGATGCAGCAAGACCGTACGGAGAAGCATCCCCGTATCCAAAGCCACTCGAACCGTCCGCCAAGACACCAAAGCCCCACGTTTTTCCCACGGGCGTTTCAAGGTACGACACGGAATCCACAATCGCCGTATCTGCATTCACCAGGTACAGCGAGCCGCCCTTCTTCGAGAGCTTGAAACCGGCGTGAGGTTCATGCCCGCGGTTACGGGCGATGTAGTCGAACACCTTGAGCGCCACCTCCCGCGAATCGCTTGCCTCGGGGCTAATACGCGTGCCGTAAATATTCTTGAGGTCGGGGAAAGTCGTCCCCGTCGGGAGCGGCAACCGGTAAACCGTCGAGGAATCCCCCGTGCCTTCCAGAATCAGCTCGTAACCTTTCCAATCATCCATATCGGGCTGCGCCAGCCTGAAGGAAACCTTGCGGTCCTTGGTGATGTAGGCGTGAACCAGTAACTCGTTCGCCGCCGAAATATCCCGCACATCCGAAGGATCGGCATTTCCCGTCCCTACGAAAAACGAAATGGACGACCAGCCGAGTTCTTCGTTTTCACCAAGCCGCATCACACTACCGAAACGTTGTACACCGTCTTCCTTGAAACAGTTCTTCGTCTTACCCGGCAACGGGTCCGCATAACTGAATCCCGGCGGATCGTTCTGCGCATCGGTCCAGGTCCAGCAACCACTTCCAACCATGTCAAGCGTATCATGCGGCAGCACATAATCGGGATAGTTCTTCCCCGACATAAAAACGAGCAGGAACGAATTCGGGGCGACCTTCACATTCCCGAATTTCCACTTGTGCGGTTCCGCCTGCGAATCTGTCAGGAACATTCCCGACAAGTCGACCGTATCGGCAGAAGTATTGAAAATTTCGACCCAGCCCGCGTCGTCACCCTCATGGTCTTCGTACCCAATATTAATCGGATCGACCTCGGTAAACATGACGGGGCCACCCACGAACGGAAGCACTGAGGCAGCAAGGGAATCTTCCGAGGAGCTGCTTATGGGAACATCCGTCTCGACACCCCTAGACGAACTGGACGAATCGTCCGAGCACGCCAAAAGGAATGCAGACAAGCAGACTGCAACAACCACCTCTAGGACCGCGACAGGCGATGTTCGCGAGCCACTCATTTGAAAAAAATCCCTATACATCAGGAGTAATATATATTATTAATTCGAATTTCGGAATTATTTCATTTAACGATTATCTTTTTCTTTCTTGTTATTGACGCTACAGAATAATAAGTCTCCGCCTAAAATTAAATCAAGACTAGAAATCCATTTGCAATCGTAGGTCATTACAAATGGATTCGCATCTTTGTCTCGAACGGAACCTTTTTATAAAAAACTTTCTGTTTTAATCACACTTTTTCTTGCGTCTCGGCCTGCGGACAATGAAGAGGCATGCGCCAATCAGCACGAGAGTCACCGAAACAGCCTTACCCACGGGGAACGCCTCGGAAAAGACGAGCGCCCCCGCAAGGGTCGGAACCGCCGCACCCACCGCCGCGCTGAATGGAATAATGAACAAAGCTCGCCCACGGGAGAAAGACACCTGCGAATACAGGAAAGCGATTCCGTAAGTCGCAATGTAGCCGAGCGTCCTAAAATCCAGCAACAGGTTCGCTACAGAAGACAGCTCGATATGTTCCAGGTCAAAGTCCATCGCGAGACTCTTGTAGAACGCCGCCGAAAGGCCGAAGCCAACGCCCATGATCAGCGAATCTACCATTTCGCGGTCCTTCACCCAAAGGTGCGCCACAAGCGTCACGGCACTCAGCCCGCCCGCATACGCCCAGAGCATCGGGATATTCTGAACCGCGGTCGATTCTCCCAGATTTTCCACCGAATACAGGAGGCCCGCCACCACAAAGCAAATGGCAATGACAATTCGCTTTGTCAGGACCTCCTTCAAGATGCAAAAACCCATCAGGGCCGTGAGCACCGGATTCAGCACCATCATCGGTTGCACCTGCGAAAGGTCGTACCGCGCCATGGCAATGTAATAGCCGAGCGTGGCAAGCCCCGAGCAGCCAATGCCCAGCCACCAGAATTTATTCGTAATCACGCCCTTGAAAAATTCCCAAGGCTGCGAAGTTCCGCCCGTACGCTTGCCGACCGTGGACACCCCCGACTTTTCGAGGATGTTCCCGCAAGCAAAAAGAAATGCCGGACCGATTGTAAGGAGAAGAAAGAGCATAGTTAATTCGGATTTCGGATTTCAGAATTCTGAGTTTTTCTTGAGTACTTTGTCTTAGCTATCTTATTTTGAACGGTTCTGGTGATCGAGACCAACAGTCTAATAAGTTCTTCACAATCTGAATTTACACTTTTAAAAATATCGTCGTTAATATAACCCGTTTTATTCAACAATTCCAACCAATACTGTGTTTCATCAGCTTCTTTCAAAGATATCGTCAATTTAGCATAAAAATCTGGTGAAGATTGCGCACGTTTCGCTTCTCGAATATTAGCTCCAATACTAGTTCCACTTCTAAGGATCTGTTTTGACATCACATATTCATGTTTTTCAATAGAAAGTCTTTTATACAATTCAACCATTCTAATAGAAAAAAACATACTTTTATTTTGTAAAAAATTTTCTTCCATCACATTTCCTACATTCAAATTTTCATTAATTCCGAAATCTGAATTCAAAATTCTGAACTGTCGTAGATTTCCTGGTATATCCAATAATTTCCCATGACGCGTTTCACGTAGTCGCGGGTTTCCCAGTAGCTGATTTCTTCAGCGCGGACATCCCAGTGCTTGCCCTCGCCGGCGGCCTGCCAGCGTTTGGTGGGCTTGGGGCCGGCGTTGTAGTTGCCGAGTACGTACATATAGTCGTCGTTGTATTCGGCCTTCAAGTCGACCAAGTAGCGGATTCCCAGGCGGATGTTCATGTAGGCATTAAAGAGCTGGCGCGGTTCGAAGTTTTCGAGGCCTTCCTTGCCGGCAAGCATCTTTCCGGTCGCGGGCATAATCTGCAGTAACCCGCAGGCACCTGCCGGCGACATGATTTCGAAGTTGAAAATCGATTCCTGGCGCATCACGCTGTACACGAAGAACGGGTCGATGCGTTCGCCCGAATGGAACTTGACCTGTTCCTTGTACGGAATCGGGTACAGGTAATGCAGCACGTCGATGGGCGGCGCCATCAGGCGGCGTCGATCGATGTTGTTCTGGAACTGGCGAGCGAGGCGGTAACCCGCTGCGGTCTCACCCATTTCATAGAAAAGCTTGCCGTACTCGTACAAGAAATCCAGGCGTTTCGCATTTTTCTTGCGGGCCTCGTCGTAAAGCGCAAAGGCCTGTTCGCTAAAGCCGTACTGGAACAACGTGCGGATCCTCTTGTAGCGTTCCGCATTGTAGCTCGTGTCGGGCTTTCCGACCTTCTGCGAGGCACGCACCCAGGCAAGCGTCTGTTCAGGCCCCATCAGCACGCCGTGCGCATACGGGACATCCTTCTCGGCCATCAGTCCGTATTCCACCAACTTCAGGCGGCTGCGGTGTGCATAGTAGGCCAGCGGGAAATCGCGGATACAGTCGAGGTAGGCTTCGCGGGCAAGGGAATCCTTGCCGAGCTTCATATAGGCATCGCCCAGGAACATACGGGCTCCGCTTCCGCTCCACAGGAATGGTTCCTTGCTCGCATCGATAAAGGCCGTCACGGCTTCGTTCCACTTTTCCTGCTTAAAGTACACAAAACCGATACGGAACTTCGCCCACTGTCTTTTTACGTTGTTCTTAAAGCGCTTATGAGAGAGCGTCCTATAACAGACAATCGCGCTATCGTAATTTTCCTTCTGTTCGTATTCAAAACCCTTCACCCAGAGGTTGTTCGCATTTTCCTTGCTGAACTGGCTCGCATCCTGCAACGCGGCATCCATCGCGCGGATTTCCTTTTCGTAGCGTCCGGCATTATTCCTGTAAAGGCGCAAGATGGACTGCATCCACAGCGGTCGCGCTTCCACGGAATCCAGCAGGAATTTGAACTGCTTGATCGATTCGTCCTCGCGCTTCAACGTACGCAGCGTCACGGCGCGTTTTTCCCACAAGTTGATACGGGTTGCCATATCCAGGGAACTGGGCGGCAGATTTTTCTGCAGAGAATCTTCAGGAGGCGGGAGGGCCGCTTCCGGCGAAAGCGTAATCAGCAGGGAATCCAGAATCCGAATCGAATCCAACAGCGTCAGGCATTCGCTTGCATTATCCTTCGCGCAAGCCATCTTGGCATACGCCACCTTTTCTTCCAGAGTCTCGGGGGCGCCACGCACCTTGCGGAGCCTGCGTATCGCCATGAACGCAGAATCCTTATACACCGAGGAACTCGTCAAAAGTTTCAGGTAAACGCGCTTGGCATCTTTCAGTTGCTTGAACTGTTCCAGGTACTGCGCATAACGGTAACGGAGAGCCGCCGCATCATCGGATTTCGGGTACTTTTCAACGAACGCCTTCAGCGAGTCCGCATGGGCATGGTCACTCAAGGTCGAATCCGCCATCGCCGCCTCGATTCTCAGGCGGGAAGCCGCCCTGTCAAACGAAGCGTCCTTCTCGTAATTCTTATAGGCCGCCAAAGCGGAACGCATCATCTTGTAATCGCCCAACTTGAACTTCGCCGTCGCCATACGGAGAATGACCGCTCCGTCCAACAGAGTATCGCGACCTCGCAATACATCGTATGCCGCATAGGAACTGTCCCACTGTTCCTTGTAAAAGAACTGGGCCGCACGGGCGAAGTCGCGCACGTTCTTCGGCTGCGACTCATCCTCGCTTATCGCTTTCAGGCGCTGCTGACGCACCACCATGTCCTGAAAATGCGCCGGGGCAATCTGCTCCAGTTCCGCATACGGATCAACGGGCGCCAGGGGCATCGTCGCAATCAGGCTATCCGTCGTCTGCGACGGAAGCGGTCCCTGCGCCGCTACGGAATTTTCCTTAGGAGTCGCAGGGGCAACAGGCGCGACCTTCGACGAATCCGCCAGGGCGAGCACACTTAAAAAAACAACCAAACAAAAAATCCTACACATATTTTCTCCTAAAGTCTTTTCCGGCGACACGCGACTCCGACAGCCACGATCCACGAACGGAGTTCCGATTCAGTCGAAGTGTTTACCGAAGGGTGCAGGCGCGGCAGCATCATTTTTTGCTACTGTCCACCTGACCCACAAAGCTCGATATTCCCAGGTCGCGAATCGTCTGGGCATACTTGCCGTGCATATAGCTGTTCACGCTTTCAGCGTCATCCATCTGCAAAACCGTAAGGGCCGAATCGCGCACATCCTCGAAGTTGATGGAACGGATAATCTTCTTGGTCGACATCACGCTCCAGGGCGTCATCGAAAGTTCATCGACACCGAGTCCCACCAATAGCAGCACGCTCATTGGGTCCGCACTCATTTCGCCGCAAACGGCCACGGGAATCCCCTCACGGTGTGCCGCCTGAACCGTCTGGTAAATCATACTGAGCACCGCCGGATGGTGCGGCTGGAACATGTCCGTAATCAATTCGTTCGTACGGTCCACGGCCAAAGTAAACTGAACCAGGTCGTTCGTACCGATGCTGAAGAAATCCACCTCTTTCGCTAGTTTGTCCACAATCATCACCGCGGCGGGGACTTCGATCATCACGCCCATTTTCACCTTGGCGACCTTGTGGCCTTCGGCCTCGAGTTCCTTGCGGCTTTTCTCGATGCAGGCGCGGGCACGGCGGAGTTCCGTCATCCCCGAAATCATCGGCAACAGCAAGCGCAGGTTACCCTTGGTATTCGCAAGCAGCAACGCCTTCAGCTGGGTGCAGAAAATATCTTCGCGGTCGAGGCACACGCGAATCGAGCGCCACCCCATAAACGGGTTCGACTCGTTCACCGCCGTAATGCCATTCACCAACTTGTCGCCACCGGCATCCAATGTACGGATCGTCACGGGGCACGGGTACATCGTCTCGAGGATATAGCGGTAGGCATCGCGCTGTTCGTCCTGAGTCGGCGCATCCTTGCGCAGGAACAAAAATTCAGAACGGTAAAGGCCGATACCCGTCGCACCGAAATCCGTCACCTTTTCTGATTCCGACGGAAGTTCGATATTGGCGTGCAAGGTGATATACTTGCCATCGCGCGTCATCGGTTCCAGCTGGCGCATCGTGAACAGTTCACGACGCTGCCGTTCAAAGACTTCCTGACGGGCGTGGAAATCATTGACGTCGTCCTGGTTCGGATTGATGACGACCTGTCCGCTCGAACCGTCGACAATGACCGTATCGCCGGACTTCACCAGGGCAGCAAAATTGCGGAGACCCGACACCAGGGGTATCTGGAGCGAACGCGCGAGGATCGCCACATGGCTTGTACGGCCACCGGTATCCATCGCAAGTGCCGCCACCTGGCCGGGCTTGATCGACATCAATAGGCTCGGCAACAACTCATGGCCCACGAGGATAATGCCGTCTTCACGAGCTTCATCCTCCAACACAGGTCCGGAGTCTTCCATCGCCGCCATCAAGCGGTTATACACGTCCCTCAGGTCCGCCGCCTTGTCGCGCATCGCCGGGGAATCGACCTTTTCAAACTGGTCGATATAGGAACCCAGCACCACGTGAACCGCCCAGCGCGCATTCTTGTGTTCCTTGCGGACCTTATCAAGGATTCCGTTAATCAACACGGGATCCTGCAAAATCATCAAGTGAGTCGCAAAGATGAGGCTATCCTTCATCCCGGTGCGACTTTCGGAAATTTCCTTGATCTGTGAAACTTCCTTGACCGTCTTGTGGATTGCCTTCAAGAAGAGCTGTTCCTCGTCGGCAAGACGGCTTTCCGGCAATGTTTCTTCCACCACCGAGATATTCCGGTTGATTACCGGAAAAACGCGTCCCATGGCAAAGCCCGGAGACGCAGGCACGCCCGTCATCACGATACGGGCGGGAGCCTTCTTGCTAGCAGGGTTCTTCGTTGAAGTGGTCATTGAACAGACTTTCCAGCTGAGAAGCCACGCTTTCTTCATCTTCGCCGTCTATCTCGAACTTGACTTCGGAGCCAGCGGGAATGGCGAGCATCATCACATTCAAGATGCTCTTTGCATTTGCCTTGGAGCCTTCGAACACAATCGAGATGTCGCTTTTCGCCTGACCGGTAATATCGACGATCATTCCGGCCGGCCTAGCGTGAATTCCCAACTTGTTTGTCACCACCAGTGTTTTCTCTATCATTTTTTCCTCAGAACAAATCCACATTGATATCGAGACCGTCGTGCAGGATAACGCGTACCAAACTATCCGCCGAGTGCACCGTCTTCACCAAATCGTCATGCAAGGTCCTGTCGTTCAGCAAGATGCCGACCGTATTGTCCTTGGATTCAATCTTCGTCTGAACCTTGACGATCAGTTCATCCAAATGGTTCGTCACGCCTTCGAGTTCGCCGATCAGCTTGTCGGCATCGCTCATCACCTTGTCGGTATTGGCGAACATATTGTCGATGGGCGGTTTCACCCCGTCCAAAAGGGCGTCGACCTTCGCCACCACCTGGTTCAGCCCCAGCAGGCTCTTCTTGAGCTGCGGATCCGTCGTATTCAGCATGGTAATGGCACGGTCTTCCAGGGTTTCCGCCTTCACGAGCAGGGTCTTGAACCTTTCCTGGAATTCAGGATTCACAATCGTCTGGTTAAGCGCATGTTTCACCGATTCCAAAAGCACCTTGGTACTGTCGCAAAGTTCGCCCGCAAGGCCAATCGCCTCGGCAATACCCGCATCGAACTGGCCCGTAATGGTATCGCCCGGTGCAAAGTACTCCATCTGGTCGCCCAGGATAATGCCAATCTGGCGTTCACCCATGATGCCGATGTTCTGCACGCGGATTTCAGAATCCTTCGGAATTTTCACGTCGGTACGCAGGCGGATGGTCACCACCACGCGGTGTCCCGAAAGTTCGATGGCCTCGACCTTTCCGAGTTTCACGCCGTTCACCTTGACGGGGTCATCCAAAACGAGAGTACTCACCTGGGTAAAACGGAGATGGAAGGTATTGTACGTTTCCCGTGGATCCTTCTCGTTCAAAAAGAAAATTCCGAAAATAAGAATGATAAGGGCCAGTATGACCACTAGGCCGACTGAGAAATAAAGAGCCGTATACTTTTTCATTTGTGAAGCAATCTAGCATTTTTGTATACAGCGCAGAAAAAAAGCCCTCTAAAAAGGGGGCTTTGAGGCTTGAAATCGCATTTTTTACGAACGGGACAGACGGATTATTCTTCCACCCGCGTAATGGGACTGTTGTTCTCGATGCCGTTTACATGGCGGTCGAGCCAATCCCACAGCAAGGCGTCGCGTTCATCCTTCTTGAGCAGGAATTTCTCGCGGCCTTCCTTCTGCATGAACACGTCGAGGTAAGTCATCAACACGCCACCGGCTACCGACACGTTCATCGATTCGGTAATGCCGTATTGCGGAAGCTTGAACTCGTAATCGGCATGGGCGAGCGTATCGGGATGGTTCCCGTGGAATTCGCTACCCAGGTAAAAGGCCGTAGGCTGGCTCAAGTCCAGATCCAGAACGGAGTTGGTCGTATTGGTGCTTGCCACGGCAATCTTGTAGCCCTTCGCACGCAGCTTTTCCATGCAGAGCATGCGCTTCTTGTAAAGGTACAGGCTCATCCACTTGTAGGATCCCTTCAGAATGGACTTGTTCACACTGTAGGCATTGTCTTCTTCGATAATGTGGACATCCTGGAGGCCAAAAACTTCGGCGGTACGGATGACTGCAGAAATGTTGTGCGGATCGAACAGGTCTTCCAGCACCATGCAAAAATGTCTTGTGCGACGATCCACCACAGATGTCAAAAGTTCGCGGCGGCGTTCCGTTACGCGCGCCAACAGGGATTCCATCGATTCTCTTTCTTCGCTCATTTCTTGTCCTTGATTATTTGATTGTCGTCTACCATGATGGGCACAGCCTGCATATCCTGCTTGCGCTTTTCCTTGCGGGCCTTCTGCAAACGTTCAAAGTCGCCCAGCTCCCAATGGGCGCCGTTGACCACCTCTTCAAAATCCAGCACGTACTGTACATTCTCGGAAGATTTCAGGGCTGCACTCTTCAGCATGGGTTCCTTGTTGCCGCTAAAGTACATCTTGGAGGCCTTCTTGATATCATCGACAATATGGTCGATCTTGCTGTTCACGACACTCCGGAACACCTTCATCTGCATAATGGAATTCAGCACCGAATTCGCCGGGAACACGATAGCAGTTAGTTTGTACTTAAGCTTATTTCCCGGAAGGGGATCCATGTCCAGATACGCGATTGCCGTACCGTGCAACTGCCACTTGAGCACATGCGCATGGCCGTAACCGAAGAACAGATTGCGCATCCCGAGCCGTTTTCCGGCGCTATCCTGCAGGGCCCAGTAGAATTCCCCGGAAAGGCTGCGACCATTACTTCCGTTAAAGAAACGCCTGTTCGGATGCGTATACTCAAGCGTGTAATTTTCATCCAGGTAGGCGTTGATCAGTTGCGCCGTAAAGGGCATATTGTCAAACAGGTACTTGATGACATTCTCGTTGAGCGGAAGCGTTCCCTCGTTTACATAGACCGCACGGTAGCGCCGCCCGAGCCTCGCAAAGACTTCCGCCGCCATCGGGACCTTGGGATTAGGCAAGTAGCCGCGTTTTTCCACTTCCTTGTAAACGCCGCAGAATTCCTTGTCGTACTTGTGGTGCGGCCAAGGTTTCTTGTCTTCCTCGAAACAGCCTTCGTAGTCAATGTCCATGCAGATCTTGAGCCCCGAGCAGAGCGAACGCAAGTCGTCGTCGTTGCCCAGTTTTTTCCGGAGGTTGTCATGGACCCACATCTTGGCAAGCGAATCCGCCGGAACCGTCCGCGCGGCATTGTCCGCAGCTAGCGACACCACAACGCCCATAAGCATTGCAACAGAGGCTAGCATCACCTGTCGAACAAAGCGAAACATCAATCCCTGAACTCCAGGCTATCAAGCGGCACTACCGTAAACGGCTTCACGGCATCCAGTTTCGCCACGGGCGCCACAATCGAGACCGTCATCTTGTCCATGTCAAAGTATTTCTTGGTCATCGCCTTCACCTGGTCCGCCGTCACGGCATTGATTTCCCTGACATAGTCCAGATAATGGTCGAAAGTTTTCCCGACAAGTTCGCCTCGCGCAAAAATCGTCGCAGTCGCTTCGGGACTATCGAATAGGCTCGGGAGGCTTTCGATCAGCGACTTTTTCGCCTGCGAAAGTTCTTCTTCCGTGGGGCCTTTTTCGGCAAATTCCTGCACGACCTCGCGAATCAGCTTCAGAGCGAAATCCACCGATTCCACCTTGGTCTGCAAGGCAATCGTCACCATGGCCGTATCGCGGTAGTCGTTACCGACCGAACTGTACACGCTATAGGCAAGACCTTCGTCGCTACGCACGCGGTTCATCAGGCGGCTCGTAAAGCTTCCGCCACCCAAGATGAAACTCGCCACAGCCGCAGGGTAGTAATCTTCGTGCGGCCTCTTCACGAACGGTTGGTTCATCGAGATATTCGCCTGCGTTATATCCTTGTCCACCACGTAAATGCCGGGCTTGCGCAAGAACGAAAGCGGCTGCGGTTCTGCCACCGTGGGTTTCGTGGCTTTTTTCTTTGCCGAAGAGTCCGCCGCACCGACCGCAATTTTCCAGCCTTCGAAGAAATCCTTGAGTTTTGTGACAGCGGAATCCCGGTCCACATCGCCCGAAAGCGCAAACACGATCCGGTTCGAAGAATAGACTCCCTGGGACAAGCGTTTCACGTCGGCAACGGAAACCTTCTTGTACTCCTCCGCGTTGGCATCCCACAGCCTCGGATTCGGGGCATAGTTCACCTTGGAACGGAGCGCCGAAAGCACCTTCGCCGGAGTATCGTAACGGCGATCATAAGCAGTCAGGAAATTCGCCCGCAAAATCTCAAGCTGTTCCTTGTCAAAGGCGGGGGCCGTGAGCACCTGTTTCGCCAAGGCAAGCATATTGTCAAAATCCTTCGAAAGGCAGTCTATGTCAAAAGTCGAGGTAAAGGTCCCGACCGACGAACCGATTCCCGCACTGATAAATTCCAAGGAATCATCGAGGGCACGAGCCGAAATACCGCCACCGCCGCCGCGACGCAACATGCTTCCCACCATGGAACTCGCAGCCTCGTCCTTCAAGACCATCGGCACGCGCGGCTGTTCAAAGAAAACCGTAAAATTCACCAAGGGCAGGCTGCGGTCACTCACGATGTAACCGGCAATCCCCGGCGCAATTTCCACGCGGTAATCCTTCGGATACGGCGCCACATACTTGTATTCCGGGAACTGGATATCCTTGTAGCTCTCAGGAACAGCAGACACTTCACCTTGCGGCAACGAAGCCGCCGCAACCTGTTCTACAACAGGGGCAGGCACCGTATCTGCCGGCACAGCAGAAGCAACGGGTTCCGTCTGCGGCTCCGGCGCACCGGAACAGGCAACCAACGTAAGCGCGGACACAGCCGTCGAAAGAAATATTTTAAACATAAAACTCATCCTTGAATAAGATAGTAAATTACCAGGTAGAGCTTCGTAGAACATATCTAAGTTCTAAGCTCTAAGTTCTAAACACTAAACTCCAAATTCTATATTTTCGCGTATGCCAGGCACAATCCGTTTTGCACCGAGCCCTACGGGCTACCTCCACGAAGGGCATCTGCTTTCCGCCCTTTACGTGTGGGCGGCGGCAAAAAAATGGGACCTGAAAGTTCACTTGCGCATCGAGGACCACGACCAGGGTCGTACCCGAAAGGAATACATCGACAGCATCTACGAAGACCTCGCCTGGCTCGGATTCAAGTACGACAGCGAAAGCATCCAGAGCACACGATTCAATTTCTACCAGCGCATCCTCGAAAAACTGGACGCTCGTGGACTTGTTTACCCCTGCACCTGCAGCCGCAAGCAGCTCCTTGCCGAAAACCCACGAAGCGAAACCGGCGAAGTCATCTATCAGGGGAAATGCAGACCCATTCAGTCAAACAGAGAAATTCCGCACAGTCTCCGCATCGTCATTCCAGACAAAGTAATTGACTGGCACGACGAGCGCCTCGGCGACTTCCACGAAAACCCCAAATTGCAATGCGGCGATTTCCCGATCCGTGACCGCGACGGTTACTGGACCTACCAATTTGCGGTCTGCATCGACGACCTCACGCAGGGTATATCGCACATCGTCCGCGGCGAAGACATCCTCAATTCCACCGCTCGCCAGATCGCTCTTTCGCAGATGATTGCAGATGCCTGTACAGGCGACGCCTCGCTCCAGGTTCCCGCCTATGCGCGCCCCCTGTACCTGCACCACCCCCTTATCGTCGACGGCAGCGGCAAAAAGCTTTCCAAGCGCGAACATGCCCATAGCCTTCGCCAAGACAAGGAAGCCGGAATCACCCCGGAAGCCCTTTTCGGAAGGGTCCTTTTCAAGGCAAAGCTCCAGGAAAGCGACCTCCCCACCCCCCTGGAAGACGCACTTGGACAAATCATCCGTACTTTATAGCGACCATCTCGGTTTTCCCCGCAAAAAAATAAGTATATTCAGGGTATGTCATCGCCATCCGCTATTGTTGCAAAAATAAGGCAAGAAGCGGCCCTCTTCGATACCAAGGACCGTCTCCTCAATTTCGCCACCAAGAACGACTTCCAATCCCCACTCGTCATGGAAGCCGGCGACCTTTTCTTTGAAAAATGGCTCCAGGCCAAGGGTCCCCTTCCGCTAGAATCGTTCTTCCAGGTTTCTGCCAACTTTACGGCTCAGCAAAAGATAACCGCCATTGACGCGATGACGGCGGTTCTCCGCAACAAGCTCGAAGACTTCGGCGAAACAGACCTTTACCTGGTCCTCGGATTCTTGAAGTGGGACGGCAACGCGCTCGCCCCGAGCCTGCTCATTCCCCTGGATGCCGACCCCGTCCAAAAGACGCTTACCATTTCGAAGCGCACCCCCATCGAAAACGTCATCCTCCGCGAACGACTCAAGGATTCCGTGACGCTCCCCACCACCGAGGACGCGGTCATCAACGGCAAGTTCAGCCTGCTCCTCTATTTTTCGCTTTTCAAAAAGGCGATCGCAAGCAACCGCAACTGGAAATTCACGCGCCACGGTCTCTGTCTCAGTTTCTTCAACACAGACCAGTTGCTTCTCAAGAAGCGCATGGCCCAAGGATTCCAGGACAAGACGGTCAACGCCAATCCGACACTCGCCTCCCTTTTCAGCGAAGACGGCTTCCAGACGCAGGAATCCCTTTTCGAGGAACAGAATTTTGACAAGGTATTCTCGCCCGCGGATCACCATTTCCTTTACACCACGGATTCGCATACCGACAAGGTCATTGTCGACGCCCTGAACGACGAGGCGAAAGCCTATGCCATTCAGGCACTTCCCGGCACCGACAAGATGAAGGTCGCCGCGAACATCGTGGCCGATTCCGTCGCCAAGGGACAAAAGGTTCTCGTGGTTCACCGTCGCGCCGTTTCCGGCCGTGCCTTCAAGGAAGCCTGGAAACCCGCTTTCCGCAGTTTTCCGCAAGCCGACCGAAGCGCCCTGGAACAGGACGTCCGCAAGATGCGCGCGGAATTCCAGGAATACTACGACACCGTCAACAATCCGATTGCGCCGGCAAATGTTCCGCTGGCAAGCCTCCTCGAAGAATTCGTCGCCATCAAGCCGTCCAAGCGCAAGTATCCCGCTTCGGTCCTGCAAGGAATTTCTTCGCTGGGCTACCAGGAATACCTAAACCTCAAGAACGATCTTAACCTTCTGAACGAGCTCTATTTCGAAAAGAAAGGAATCGAAGCGCGCAGGGCATTCCAGGGAGTAAAGCTCCCCGGTCTCAACGCCGAACTGCAACAGACCTTGTCGCAGGAACTGAGCCGTGCCGCAAGCCGCGCCTCGAGCCTCGACGGGCTCATCAAGATCATGGAGGCCACCGGACTCTTCCCCACGGGAATTTTCCTTTCGAGCCTTGCCGACACGCTGGAAATCATCCGCGATCACTTCAACAAGGACACTCCCGAGTTCGAAGATTGGCAACTGCGAAGCCACAACTGGACCGCCTACAGAGACACGCTCACGGCGCTTCCCGAAGCGGGCGACCAATGGGTACGCTACCGCAGACAGACCTCCGAAATTTATACGGACACAGCCGTCGACGAAAACATCCAGTCGGCGCGCGACGACTTTGCCGAAAGCCAGAAGGCCACCCTCAAGGGGCTTTCCGACCGTTACCGTTCTTCTAGGCGCAAGCTCCTCTCGGTGCTCCGCAATCCGAAGGATGTCGAATCCGACGCCAACCTGCTCGACCTGATTGACACCCTGCTTGAACTGCAAGCCAACAAGCGAGCGTACAAGGAAAGCGCTGTCCTCGGCAACCATCTGCTCGGCAGGGACTGGCACTACGAACGGTCCAACTGGGTCGAACTCAACAGCAAGATCCAGTTTATCTACGAATTCCGCGACAAGCACAAGAACGACCCCAAGCTCGACCTGCTCCTGCAGATTCTGGAACAATGGCACCTGTTCAAGGATATGCTCCCGCAATTCGACGAGCTGTACCGTTCCGTCCTCGAGCTCCAACAATCCATCAAGCAAATCAACAAGGCGATGGAACTGGACACTCCGCTCGAAAGCCTGAGCATCGAAAAATGGCTCGGCAGGATCAAATCGTGGAGCGAAAACTGGGACCACCTCGACATCCACGTGCAGCTGACCGCCTTGTTCAAGAAAATGGAAAGCTACCCGTGCAAGGGACTGGTACAATTCATTTCCGATCCCGAAAATGCGGACAAGGAACTCATCAACGTCATGTCTTCCTGCTGGAGCAGGGAACAGATCCAGAATGTCACCAAGACCTGCCCGAATCTGTTTACGCAACCGCCCAAGGAACGTTCCAAGAAAGGCAAGGCGTACCGCGAACTTCTGGACAAGTTCAGCAACGCAAACTTCAGCGAATTGCACCAGGCCGTCGAAAAAAATCCCGACGCCCTGACGCACCTTTCGCTGAGCGACACCTTCCGCATTTCCGAGAAGACCTCTTTTGACATCGCGCTCATCCTGGATGCCGACAGCATCTCGATCGCCGAAGCGATCCCGACCATTCTTGCAGCAGGCAAGACCATCCTTGTCGGCGACCCGCACAATCCGGCGCTGGAGTTCCAGCCGCTCGACGCCTTCCAGGACCAGCCGTTCCCGCACTCGCCCTTCTTCCAGGAAAGCATCCTGACAGCGGCACTCCGGCAGGGCATCCCGACCCGCGAGCTATGGTTCTCTTCACTGTACGGCGATGCCGCACTCGTCGCATTCGCCAACAGCCATATCTACAACCATGGCATCAAGCAGTTCCCGACGCCTAGCAGCGAACCGTTCAAGGGAATCCGACTCAAGGTCGTCGAAGACAAGGTGAACGCCATTGCGCAGGCCGCCCTGCAGCACGCCGAGCGCCACCCCGAAAAGACTCTCGGGATCATCGCATTCCACCAGTCCACTTGTCGCGAAATCGAAGACGCCATTCGCGCCCAGCTCCTGACAGGCACCCCCATTGCGGCTTTTTTCACGCGCCCGAACCCGGACATCAGTTTCTTCGTAAAGACGCCGGACCGCGCCGTCGACCGTTTCAGGGACGTCGTCCTCGTTTGTGGTGAACCGGAAATTGCAAGCAACAACAAGGTCGCCATCTGCTCGACCCTCGCTAAAAAGGAACTGCAAGTTTTCGTATCGGAAACAGACTCCGCAAAAGGCAACGACCAGAAGCACACCCTTTTCCGCGAATGGATCAGCCACTTGCAGAACAAGGAATACAACGCAGACGACACGACAACGTCTGCCACATCGCCGCTCCGCGAACTGGTACTCAAGGCACTCGCCAGCGAGAACATCCAAGCGAAAGAAAGCTTCTCCCGCGGCGGAATCCCCGTCGGTCCCGTCATTATCGACGCGAACAATCCGAACCGCTACCTGGCACTCATCGAGGACGACTGCACCGCGGAACGTTTCCGCGACTCGGTCGAAGACCGCGACTACATCCGTCCGCAGATTTTAAAACAGCTCGGCTGGAAGGTCATGAACCTCTGGCTCCCCTTCTGGTTCATGGCGCAGAAGGACGAAGTCGGCCACCTCGTGGCGACCATCGCCATCGAACAGAGCGTCGCCCCGCCGCCGTCCGCTTCGACCGAAGAAGAAGACGATTCAGAAGTCTTTGCCAACAGCGCCCCGACAACGGTCCCGTACCAGGTGCAGCATCCGAAAATCGAGGGTACAGCCCACGACAAGCCGATTGCGGAACTCCCTGCCGCGGCACTCATCACGCAGCTCAAATTCTACGTAGACTCCGAGGCGCCCATCCACCAGGACGTCCTGATACTGCGCATCCTGGAACTCCACCATGTGGACCGCATGGGCCCCATCCTCCAGAAGGCTCTCACCGAAGCCATCAACCAGGGACTGCAGAAAAAGCGTTTCATCAAGACCGGTCCGTTCTTCTACTCGCTCAAGCCCAAGGAGCTTGCCCCGCGCAACCGCGCCGGACGCCCCGACTTCGAAAGGAAACTCGCCTATGTCGCACCGGAAGAACGCGCCCTCATGCCGCAAAGCATGGACGAGCACGCCCTCAAGGAAGCGATGGGACTGCTAGAGTAAGTCATCCTCGCCTGCAAGGACGCGGCAGGTCTTCGCTACAAATCATCCCCGCTTGTAAGGACATGACAGGCCTTCGAGTCATCCTCGACCAAGCGTCAGCGCGGGAGGGGATCCAGGCCCTTAAGTTTTCAACATTCGGCCTCTGGAGAATTCCTCCGCCGAAAAAAAATAAACGGATTCGCTGCGATTACTTCACTTTCACGACGAAAGCGGTTATGTTATAAGCAGAAAGTTCGCGTGCCTTGTCCTCGGCGGCTTTCTTATTGCCCCATCCACCGCCACGAAGCTTGTAGAAGGGAGCGTCGAATACCACCTGGATAGCGTAGCCGGTACTTGCAGAAATCTGTGCACGGCGACGCTGGGCGGCATCAAAATCGGCGACCGATTCAAACTGCAGCATATAGTAGCCGTCGGACTTGGACATCTTCGCGGTAGCCTTGCCGGGCACCGCCGAAGCTTCGTTCGCCGCGGAATCGCGCAGCGAGGCGCTCAGCACAGGCTTATATTCCTTGCCGCGGAACAGGGAATCCAAATCCGTAGGTTCAGCCGCAAACGACGCAACCGTCGCGGCGGCACACAGACTCATAGCAGCTAAAATCTTTCGCATGCCGCAAATATAACAAAAAGGCCCTGCCTAAGCAGGGGCCTTTTCAAATTAAGTTCCGGTTGGATTTACTTGGCAGCCTTTTTCAGGTAGTCCGTATTGGGAAGCGGAGAACGCTTCACGCCCCAGACCGAGGTGTCTTCCTTCTTGCCGTACTTGCCGGCCTTATCGAGTCTGATAAAGGTCGTGTACTTGACAATGTAGGCGCCCGTTCCGACCATGCGGCCCTTGTCAGAGCGAGTATTCCAGCCGATGAAGAAGTTGGAACCGATACCTGCATCAATACAGGTCTTACCGCCGAAGTAGTCAATCTTCTTGCCGTTTTCGTCGGTTTCCGTATTCTTGCTGTCGTCGCAGAAGATCTTGCCACTCTTGCCAGCCACGTAGTTACCCAGGTTGGTGTAGATCTGCAGATCATAGGAGAAGTAAATCTTTGCAGGATCCAGATCTTCGTCCTTGAAGCCCTTAGCCTTCATGTCGTTGATCAGGGAGTACATATCCGCTTGAGCGAACAAGCCCAGACGGCCACCTTCCGCAGCGATCACTTCGTTCTTCGACAGGTTGGTAGAATAGCCATTCACCGTTACGACCGGGACATTTTCGCCAACAGGAGAGTTACCCGTATTGGCAAAGTTGTTTTCGACAACCTTGACTTCAGGTTCACCGCTCACCAACACCCACGGTGTCGGGAGACGCTTGGTCTCGTTGTAAGACGTCGGGGAGTTCCAGTTGTATGCGGCATCGGCAGCGGCACGGAGCGTATCGGCACCCGGCACGGCGATATCGGCACTGTCGACCCAGAAGATGGTGGACATGTCACCGGAGAGGCGGACAAAGTCACCCACGTGCGGAGAAACATTGCCACGGATATACTGGTACTTGATACGGCCCTGGCCATTTGCAGAACCCACAAGAGCGTCCTGGGCGCCGGTCACCGAGGCAGCGGTGCTGTTCAGGATAGAGACGAAACGGCTGTCTTCGGAGAGGTCTACAGCGGAATTCAGGTAGAAGTCCAGAGCGTTCTTCTTCTGGTCCGTCACGATTCTGACCGGTTCAGACATAATCACCACAAGACTATCGAAGTCGCTGAGTTCGTCACCCTTTCTAATGGCTCGCACTTCAGCACGCAGCGGCACAGGAGCCATGCGGTCAGTCAGCTCGCCAGGGAATCCCTGCTTGATGTCCTTGCCCTTGTCCTTGAATTCGGCGTAAGAAATCACCTTACCCTTACCGGAGGTCTTGACACCATTAGAAAGCTTGGAAGAATCTCCCTTGAAGTAGCTGGAACTCAACTTGACCACGTTGGTGCAGTAGCCGTCGGCACCGGCACCAGAGCAGTCGATATCGGTATCCTTGTTCACCTTGACAAGAGCGTTACAGACAATCGCGGTATCCTTCGAGATATTAGAGAATCCTTCTGCGACCGGGTTGTGCTTCTTGGCGGAAGTGGAATCCCACACCACGCAAATCTGGGTCGGCACGGAGTCCTTATGGATAGCGCGGTGATAGTAGATGGCCACAGAGTCCGCCACACCGTCGAGGTATTCCTGGTTCATGCTGAAGTACGGGGCCGGAATCTTGAACTCCACTTCGGGCGAAGCACCGTGGACGTCGAACACATCGGCAAGACGCGGAGACGGAACCGGCGGTTCGCGGAAGTAAATCGGAGAATACCCCGGGTTCGTGAACACGTAGTCATTGTAGGCAGCAACAATCATACCCGGATTATGGATCGTCGGGTCCGTATCGAAGCGGTATTCCTTGGTAGCTACGATAGAAATCGTTGCATAACCGTTCACGAATTCGGCATCGGCGAAGGTGATGTATTCAGAAGTTCTCGGATCCCTATGAATCGTGAAGTTACAGTCTTCGCAGATAAAGTAGTCGCCGTTGTCGTTCGGCTTGAGCACGGCAAGGTAAAGTTCATAGATACTACCGACCCAGCGTTCGTCGTAGGTGCCGTCAGCTTCGGGCTTGTCACCGTTGACAACTTCACCCGTGCTATCCGGAGCGGACACGAACTGGATAATCGGCAAGTAGAAATTAATCTTCAAAGTGTTGGGCCTTCCGGTCACGCCGACGGTAAACTGGTTGTTCGGTTCGGTCAGGTCGTCCATTTCCACGGTCACGTAGACGGTATCGACACCGCTTTCGCCAATCTCACGGGAATCACCAAAGGCGATCTTCTTGAACGTTTCAGCACCGTTTTCGTCCACCGTTCTTTCATAAAGCTTCATCAGGTTGCTGGACGGGGTCAGCGTATACTTCATACCCTTGGCATCGATGGGCTGAATGACCAGCGGCTGGCCCGGATTTTCCGCTTCGCCCACGTTAGAAATATAGACCGGCACGAATTCGCCACCCATGGCGCTCTTCACAGCCTTGTACTTGCCGAGCTTCTTGATTTCGCCCGTATCGTCGTTGATATCGACCGCTTCGCCATCGGCGTAGACTACGTCGACTTCGCCACTCGGACGGAAGCTTGCGACCTTCCTGGACTTGCCATCGATGGTTACGAACAACGTGTAGCGGCCGGCGCCGAGATTGACCTTGGTCTTGTCAACCGAGGGAGCGGCCAGGTTTCTCAAGTCAATACCACCCTTGTAAATACCGGGGGCAGAAATGTTTTCAAACTTGGTAATACCGGAAGCGGCCAGTTCAGGCATAGCCACGGCCGGGTCTGTAATCTTGCCACCCTGAACGAGGGTGTAGGAAATCGGCAGGCCAGCATCAACTATTTGTGGACCACAGAAGACCTGGGTTTCAGACTGACCCTTCGCAGCGGCCTCGCAGGAACCGTCACCCGACTTGGAATAGCAAATGTCGTACGAAGTCTCTGTACCATTCTTCGAGGCCTTCAAGGCAATAGCGGTCTGCTGGACGATATACATGTTCGTCTTGATACGCACGTTACTCATATCGGTACGACGGTCGCAGAAGAAGATGTCAATGTCATACTTTGTGCCATCCTTAAGCGGACCCGAGGCCCCCGTAAACTGATCGAGGTTCACGTAACCCGGAGCGGCAAGGTGGGTACCGCCGAGGTCCACGGCAAGCTTGTTGTCGATGTACACCCAAATGTCGTCGTCACCACGGAACGAGAACTGCATTCCGGGGCGGTAGGTGAAGTTCGCATGGGATTCAAAGCAGAACATCTGGTTGTTATCCCCCTTGATACGCAGATCCCAGGTGGAATTGTCGTAAACATTGGGGTGCGTACCGTCACCAAATTCGCCATTGGCCACCGGATAAAGGTCAATATAGGGCAAACCGGAAACAGGATCAATGGCAGACCAGTCCATTACACCTGGAAGGGCTGCCTGAGCGGCAGCAGAGATATTGTTCGCGGTAGCATTCTGGGCAGCAGAGTTAGTCGGCTGGCCTTCCCCAAGACCATAGGCAACGTTGCCTAGACCCTCACGGGGGAACGCAGCCTGGGCACAGAGACCCGTGCAAGTCCCCGCCTTGATAGAGTCAGCCAAGTCGTTCAGGATGGTAAAGGCGCCGGTCTTTTCGGTATAGGAATCATATTCCCACATACCTTCCTTGGTGAGGCTGAAAGTCACGTTGCGGCAATGCTTTACGCTAGTACCCTTGGTGTCATCGAACATGGCATTGAAGGCATCCGCACTTGCAAAGCATCCGCTTGCGGCATTGTAAGTCGGCTTCTTTGTATCAGGGTTCAAAAGATCCGCCACAATACCCTTGGTCACACCGATACAGGGAACCGTATTGGCGGCACCGCCACCAGCATAACCAAAGGGAGCTGTAGCAACATAGCACTTATTCGCTCCAGCCTGCGGGTAAGCATCGCAAGTAAAGGCGCCGTGCAGGCTCGCATCGGTATCGTAAAGGAAGGCTGCCAACTGATAGGTGCAGTTTCCTTCGACCATGGGGTCCGTTTCAGAAATAGAAGGAACACCCTCGTCATCAGCCTTTTCCGGGTCGGCAATAAAGTAAATCTTGTTGGTATTCGGGTAAGCATCAAAGAAAACGTTCATCGGGAACGGCGTGAGCGGTGCACCCCAGCCATCGACACCAATCGCGTCGTCGAGAGATTCGTCGTCTTCACGGAAGATGATAAAGTTTTCCGGCATGGCTTCGTTCATCCAGACCACGTAGTACCACCCGCACAACTTGGGGTCTACCTTCAACGGCTGGCGGTTTTCAAAAGTTCCATCGGGAGACCACTGCGGCACGGTGGACTTCCAGTCTTCGTCATCGGGGACCAGGATATAGAAGTACTTGATATTCGGTTCTTCATAGGAAACCAGGGTCTTGCTCGCCTGTTTCGGGTTTTCGAGCACCCAGACATCCTTACCGGCACCAGGGCAGGTAATGTCACGTTGGTTCTTCGGAAGGTTCGGGTCGTAGGCGGACTTTCCGTTCCAAGTGCTTTTGAGCACGTAGTTCAACGGATTTGTAGACGAACTTGCAAGACCGAAGGTCATTTCCTGAGCTTCGCCCTTGGCAGCAGACAAATCATAGTCATAATAACCGGTCGCCGCATTCAAGGCGGTTGCCGGGACTGGAGCGGCAATGTTATTCATCGTAACAAAGACACTAGTCCAGTCATCAGGCTTCTTAAAATGCAGCGTGCCTTCGCAGGCGGCAATAACATTCTGCACTCCAGCGAAAATCAGACAGGTACCCAAAACCCACTTCCACATGGAGATTTTCGTTTTTTTCATCATTTTAGTTTCCATCGATGTTTTTCCTACCAACGGCATAACAAAAAGACCGGCCTTTTTGAAATGCCACATACCGCCCTCAAATTTATTCTTTTCTCGCGAAAAATGCCAACTGTTTTTGTAATTTTTGATAAAAATTCCGTTCATTTTTGTAAACAAACGGTGGATTCGCATTTAATAGTGAATAAAATCACACCGAGAACGCCCCGTTTGTAAACAACTGTTTTCAAAACAGTTTGAGAGAACCCTGCGCTGGATCCCGTCGGTCGCACAGCTCCCTCCAGGATGACTGCATATTAAAATGTCTCCCCAACAAGGAACAGTCCCCGAGCATTTCCCGAAGCGTCATCCTCGACCAAGCGATAGCGCGGGAGGGGATCCACAAGTTGCATCTTTTTACTACATTTCGAGTGAACAACGGAGCACTTATGCAGGACATGGACCGAACAATTGCCAGCGGCAACACCATCAAACTCCCCATCGCAAAGATGAGGCCGCACCTGATTGTACTCTATCCGCAAAACCAGTTCAAGCAGATTCCCCTTGAAAAGGGCACCGTCATCCTGGGCCGCGGCCAAGACGCCGACATCCGCATGGACGACGAACTGGTAAGCCGCAGGCATTGCGCACTCACCTTCGACGGCATCGACGTCACCGTGAAGGATCTGGGCAGCACCAACGGTACCTTCGTCGACGGTAGCCCCGTCGCCGAAAGCAAGCTCGAAGACCACAACCGTCTGCAAATCGGCAAGATGGTCCTGAAGGTTGACTTCAAGGACGCCAGCGAAGAAGCTTTTGATCGCGAACTCTACGAGGCGGCCACCATGGACCCGCTGACCAAAATCAGCAACCGCCGCACCTTTATGGACAGAAGCCTCGGCGAACTCGCCCTCGCCCGCCGCAACAACTATTATATACATACTATAATGGTCGACGCAGACCATTTCAAGCACGTCAACGACACCTGGGGCCACCAGTGCGGTGACATGGTCCTTAAAGAAATTGCGCGAATTCTCAAAGAAGAAAAGCGCGAATCCGACCTGCTCGCCCGTTACGGCGGCGAAGAATTCGTGTTGCTTTTAAGCGGAATCGGCCCCGAAGACGCCAAGAAAAGCGCCGAACGCCTGCGCAGCGCCGTGGAACGCCACCGTTTTTCATGGAAGGATACCGTTATCCCCGTGACAATTTCATTGGGACTCGCTAGCCGTCAGGGCGAAAGCATCGGCAAGATCGAAGAAATGATCGCCGAATGCGACCGTCTGCTGTATGTCGCCAAGGAAAGCGGCAGAAACCGCGTCGCTTTTTAACCCCGAAATTTGAATTCCGAATTCTGAATTTCCATGGCACGCGCACGCAAGACAATTACACCCGACCCGTATGCGAAACCGATAGCGAAACCGCTACCGCCCGAAAAAAGTTTGCCGGGGAAGTTAAAGCAGTTCCAGTCGCCCACCCGTGCGAACTTCGAACTCGTGAGCCCTTACGGAGCGGCGGGCGACCAGCCGAAAGCCATTGAGGAATTGACAAACGGTTTCAAGAACGGAGAACAGTTCCAGACGCTCCTCGGTGTCACCGGTTCCGGCAAGACTTTCACGATGGCAAACGTCATCAAGAACGTGGGCAAGCCGACGCTGATCTTGACGCACAACAAGACGCTCGCGGCGCAGCTCTACCAGGAATTCAAGGCGTTTTTCCCGCACAACGCGGTGGAATACTTCGTGAGCTATTACGACTATTTTCAGCCCGAAGCGTATATTCCGCACACGGACACCTTCATCGAGAAAGACGCGAGCATCAACGACGAAATCGATAAGCTCCGCCTGCGCGCGACCGCGAACTTGCTCACCCGCCGCGATGTGATTATCGTCGCCTCCGTGAGCTGCATTTACGGTTTGGGAAGCCCCAGCGAATACTTCGACTTGATGGTGCGCATCAAGAAAGGCGACATTTACGACCGCGACAAGATTCTGCACGACCTCGTGCGAATTCAATATACGCGAAACGATTTCAGCCTAGAACGCGGTTCTTTTCGCGTGCACGGCGACGTAATTGAAATCCACCCGAGCTACGACGAAGAAGGACTGCGCATTGAGCTTTTCGGCGATGAAGTCGACAGGCTCGTACGTTTCAACATCATTACCGGCGAAGTCACGCAGGAAATGGACGAGATGACGATTGCACCGGCAAAGCACTTCGTCACGAAAGAAGAAGGCCGCGCAGGTATCTTGCAGCGCATGCAGATGGAACTCACCGACCGCCTTGCAGAACTCGACAAGGAAGGCAAGGTGCTGGAATCGGCACGCCTTTCGAGCCGCACCCGCTACGACATGGAAATGATTCGCGAGACCGGCATGTGCAGCGGCATCGAGAACTACTCCCGCATTATCGAGAACCGCGCACCGGGTACGCGCCCGTTTACGCTTATCGACTACTTCGGCGATGACTGGCTCCTGATGGTGGACGAATCCCACGTAAGCATTCCGCAGGTGGGCGGCATGGCCGAAGGCGATAAGAGCCGCAAGACAACGCTTGTGCAGTACGGGTTCCGCCTCCCCTGCGCCCTCGACAACCGCCCGATGAACTTTGCCGAATTCGAGTACATGTACCCGAAGCAAGTGCTTTTCGTGAGTGCCACCCCCGGCGATTACGAACTTACCAAGACAGGAGGCGTCGTTACCGAACAAATTAACAGGCCGACCGGACTTCTGGATCCGAAAATCGAGATGTTCCCCATCAAGGGCCAGATGGACGTGCTGCTGTACCGCATCGAGGAAGTCGTCAAGAACGGCGACCGTGTGCTGGTCACGACGCTCACCAAGAAAATGGCGCAGGACCTTACCGACTTCTTTGTAGAAGCGGGCATCCGCGCTCGTTACCTGCACAGCGACATCAAAACGCTGGAACGCCACGAACTCATCCGCGGGCTCCGCACCGGTGAATTTGACGTACTCGTCGGCATCAACCTGCTGCGCGAAGGCCTCGACCTGCCCGAAGTGAGCATGGTCGCGATTCTCGATGCAGACAAGGAAGGATTCCTGCGCAACTACAGGAGCCTGATCCAGACGATGGGACGTGCTAGCCGCAACGTGAACGGCACAGTGCTCTTGTTCGCTGACAATATGACCGACAGCCTCGACAAGGCCGTCACCGAAACCGCCCGCCGCAGGGCCGTGCAGGAAGAATTCAACAAGGAACACGGCATCACGCCGAAGTCCGTGACCCGCAAGCTGGAAGACGACCTGAGAATCAATGACCCGCTGGAAGAGGAATTCGGAGTTCAGAATTCGGAATTCGGAATTGATGACGAGGATGAAGAAAGTCTAGGCATTCGCCCGATGGAACCGCTACAGCCTTCAAGCAAGACAAAGAAGAAGGGTGCTAGAGGCAGCACCCAGAAGCGTCTTCCTGGAGCCGAAGGCGATGAGATCCCCTCCCCACTTCGTGGGTCGAGGATGACAGAAGGGAATCATGGATCGAGGATGACAGATGGTAGTCGTGGGTCGAAAACTGGGGACAAGCTCGAAGACCTGGAACGTCAGATGAAGGAAGCTGCCGCTCGCCTCGACTTCGAGGAAGCGGCCCGACTCCGCGACATTATCCGCGGCATGAAATAGCAAAAAGGTGTGTTATAGCTCAAAAATTTGCGAAAAACGCCCAAATTTGCTTATTTTTGCCAAAATTTACACATTTTTGTTTGCATTTTCGCCCTTTTTTGTTTATTTTCAAGGGCATAAAACATTTTATGAGGAAAAATCATGGACTTTAAGAAAATTTTCCTGGGTTCCGTCATCGCCATGGGCGCTTTCGGTCTCATTGCCTGCGGTGACGACAGCAGCACGAACGCCTCTAACAAGGACAACGGCAAGATTGTTATTCCGGATAACAACGCACCCAACATTTCTGCCAACGGTCTCGTTTCCAGAGTGTCTGGCGACACACTCCGCTTCAAGGGTATCTATGGTCTGGACCGCACGGACGAAACCAACGAAAACTCTTCGAACCTGCTGTTTACCGCGATTAAGTTCCAAGTCATGAACTCCGCCCAGCAGGAGGTCCAGTATCAGGTTATTTACAACGAAGCAGTCGTCCCGACAGCAAACGAAATTGACCTCAATTCGATGATGTCTGCTTTCGTGAAAATCAACCTGAAAGATCCTATCTTTACCTGCGATGACTACAGCCTAGTCGTTACGGTAACCGCAAACGACGGCGCCAAGGATTACTCCAGAGCCGACGTGATTCCTTTCGATGCAGAAGCCAAGACGGAACTTCTCTGCAAGAACGTGGAACCGGCATCTTCCGCCTCCGCCGATCCGGGTTCCGACGAAATTGTCATGACTCCCTGTGAAGTGACGGTCTCTACGGCCGATAAAAACATCAGCGGCGTCAGCCTCGCTACTTGCACTGCGGTTCCCGCCGAAGCGGCAGACATCGTCTTTGAAAAGTCCGGCCCCAAGAGCGAACCCGATGTTGCCGCCAATGCAGGCGCAGGCGTCACGTTCCTCACGATTAGCAACGACGACTACGGTAACGGCATGTGGCCCGAAGACGTCAACAACCGTCCTGCTTATTTGAGCGACTTCAGAGCGGGCACAATCGAAAAGTCGAGCCTCCCGACTTTGATTGAAAACGGCGAAGGCCTGTCCTATGTGGCAAAGACCGCCGCATACAACGCTGCAACCGGAGCTGGATTCTATCCGTTCGCCGTTTACGACAGCGGCTTCCCCGACATAAACGGCTACTACACCTTCAAGGTCAAGATTTACAAGGTTCAGTAAACACTAGCTTCTAAGCTTTTCAAGGCTCCCCGTACATACGGGGAGTTTTTTTTGTGGTTTCTCGCCTTGCATACATTTGTCGCAGCACTCGCCTTACGCAAAAGTTTCTAAATTTACGCCCGTAATTTAACAGGAGTAAACTATGCTCAAGAAGCTTTCCAATTTCCCCGGCATCAAGGGCCCGGTCGTAACCATCGTGATGGATGGTTTTGGTATCACCGATAAGGTCGAAGGCAACGCCATCAAGGCAGCCCGCACCCCGACTCTCGACAACCTCTTCAAGATGTACCCGAACGTGCTCCTGAAGGCTCACGGCCGCGCCGTGGGTATGCCGACCAACGAAGACATGGGTAACTCCGAAGTGGGTCACAACGCTATCGGCGCCGGCCAGGTGTACAACCAGGGTGCCGCCCTCGTGCAGGACGCAATCGTCTCCGGCGACATCTTCGGCCGCGACGCCTGGAAGGAAATCGCCGCCAACGTGCGTGACCACGGTTCCGTGCTCCACTTCATCGGCCTCTTCAGCGACGGTAACGTCCACTCCAACATTTCTCACCTCAAGGCCATGGTCGCCCAGGCCAAGAAGGAAGGCCTCAAGAAGGTCCGCGTGCACATCCTCCTCGACGGTCGTGACGTGCCGGAAACTTCCGCCCTCGATTACGTTGGCCCGTTCGAAAAGTTCCTCGACGAACTCCGCTCTCCGGAATTCGACGTCTGCATTGCTAGCGGCGGTGGCCGTATGCAGATCACCATGGACCGTTACAACGCTAACTGGAAGATGGTGGAACT
>JAEEGH010000861.1_pt1 | contig 93298 bp, 83 predicted proteins | sample 9134181 | NCBI WGS metagenome assembly JAEEGH01 (sample SAMN16246544, study PRJNA631951) | gut metagenome | biome: gut microbiome; feature: rumen; material: DP-attached | host: Bos | place: Iran: Karaj | collected 2018-10 | reverse complement strand
GTCAAAGGTGCCGCGGCCGTAAATCCTGCCGTCCGCTATCTCTGCGGAAAAAGGAGGGTATTTCCAGTTGCCGGTTGCTTCCACAACGTCGTGGTGGTTCATGAACATAATAGGGGGCTTGCTGCGGTCCTTTCCCTTCCAGAGGAGGAGGATAGAGCCGTCGAACTCGCGAAATTCGCATGCCTCGAAGACCTTTGGAAAGACCTCACGGAGAATATCGTGAAACTCGCGGAACTTTGTGCGGTCTCTGTTTTCACGCGAAGAAACTGTTTCCTTGCGAATGAGTTTTTGAAATTCTTTTACGTATATATCCTGTTTACTCTGATTTATCGGGCTTTTCATGATATGTCTCCTTTTTTACGTTTGTGGTTAATATAATACGCTTTTGAGTATATTTATGCAAGGATTTTTTCTTTCTTTTTCTCTTTTGGGGTGGATTTTATTGCTCTTTAGTGTATAATTGAATGCGGACAAATCAGGAGGATTTTTTATGCAGATTAAATGCGAATATTGTTCAAACCTGTTCGAAGATGATTTAACCGTCTGCCCGCACTGCGGTGCGCCGAACAGCCATACAAAGCGCGCAGCCGACGGCGTGCCTCACACGATTGATGAGCTGAAGGAATATTGCCGCCTGCGGAATGTGCCTCTCGAAAAGATGCATTTCCATATAGGCGAAAATTACAAGGGTGCAAAAGCCTATGGAATATACAAAGACGGTTCAATTTTTGTCGTTTATAAAAACAAAGCCGATGGGAGCCGTGCGGTTCGCTATTCGGGAACAGATGAAGCCTATGCGGTAAACGAGATTTTCCAAAAGCTGCGCACGGAGTTTAACAACCACGAGGAGGCTAACCTTCCTGGCAGCAGACCCCCTGCAAATAGGAAAAAGCACCAGCCCTGGCCAAAATGGAAAAAGATTCTTTTAGTTGTAGGCATAGCCTTTTTCGTGCTATTTTGTATTATTTTTTACCTGATGTCGACAGATGCTTCAGGTTATTATAACTACAACGGACAGCACTATTATAACCAGAGCAACAGCTGGTACAGATATGATGATTCCGGATGGCTGCCTACCGACAAGCCTCTCGAAGACATGGCCGAGTATTACGAATCGTATTACTACGATTACGACTATGACTTTGATGATTTCAGCGACTCTGTCTGGTACGACGAGGACGACGACTCCTCCTGGAGCTCCTGGTCCGATGACAATGACTGGAGTTCATCCTGGGATGATGACGACGACTGGGATTACGATGACGATTGGGATTGGGATTCCGGCAGCGACTGGGATTCCGACTGGTAAAGCATAAAGCGAATAATATAAACCGCTACACCTTTTGACAGGTGAAGCGGTTTTTTATTTCAATATCCGGCCGGCTTCTGCCGGTTTAAAAAGCTGCAATCTAGCTTATTCCCTTTTCGCTAAATGTCTTTATACCCGTCAACTCGGCGGTTTCGAGACCGAGGCGGCCCGCCAGCTCTTCAGTGAGCATAACTTTAACCGGCACATATGGAACCATGTTTTTCAGGTAGTATATTGCCGCTGAAACGGTTGTTCCGTCGGTACTTGTCTCTTCATATTCACCGGTTATCTCCAAAACGTGATCCTGGATGAAGCCCCTGCCCGAAAGCCAGTCCTCATCGCGCGGTTCCCTGACATTCATTCTTTCGAGTATTAATATTTCAGGTGTCTGTGAGTTTACATACACTATTCCGTCTTTCGGCACAGGATTGCCGTCCACCTCGATTTCGTAGGTTATGCTTTCCTGTCCCTCAACCGGATATTGCGGGAATTCATCCCACCAGTTGTAAGTGCTTTGTCCGTCCGTATCTAATCCGATATCTGCTATATTTAATACTTCTTTCGAAGCCGTTATGCCTTGAAAGCCCTTTGCTTTCGTTCGATCCCTGCGAAATTGCAGAAGCTCCCCCTCATCGCCGAATATAATCGAAATCGGGAGCAGGGATAGAATCAGCAGGCAAATTATTGCTTTTATTAGATTTCGTTTCATATTTCTGAATTCTCTGTTCTTTTTAATTAATGGCATTAGCTTTTGCGAATCTATGCACTAAACACATATATTATGTAAATGTAGTGCATTGAGTATTTGAGATTTTGCGCAGTTATCAGCCGCGTATATGCACTATTTCATAAAATCCCCGGATTTAGTGCATGGAATTATAGACCCAAACCCGCCCGAGTACTATTTTTCCCTTTTTCCAAGACATTTTGTATGCACTACAGTCCACGATTTGACTATTTTAGTGCATAAGTTTGCAAATGCTACAAAAAAAAGGCAAGCCACTCTTCTGTAGCTTCCTTTTCTAGCTTTGACATATCACTAACGCCCCGTCATGTAAAGAATTTTCGGAGTTTGGACTTAATACTACTAGTTTAAAAAGCTGCGGCTTGTGAAGAACACATCTGTGATCTTTTCATTACCGTCAAATGTGAACTGAAGGTGCTGCTCTATTTCAGCTTTTCCTTCAATGCCGGTGCTCAGCGTAAGCGTTACATCCAGAGTGCCGCCATTACCTTCCGCCGCGGAAAAGTCCGTGATTGCAGGACTTGCTTCCAGTTCGTAGCACTGCTTGCGGTACTCGTACAAAAGGGCTTGCGAGATGAAGCGCTCAAAAGCTCCTTCTGCGAAGTATTCTTTAAGCGGAGCGTAAAGCTCTTCCATCTTTGCTTGCTTTTTCGTGTCTATCGCGAGTATGCCATCTGCGTCCAGGGCTTGCAGGTCTTCCGGACTTGGCACGGCAGAAAGCGTGTCAATAAGTTCGCCCATCGCAACATTGTCCACATTTTCGTAGAACTCACTGCAGAAAGCCTTAGCGACGTCGATCCTGCCATCCTGCGGCGTACCACAAGCTGCGAGAAGCAACGTCAAAAGCACCACCACTAAGATTATAGTCTTTTTCATACTTCCCCCTTTTTTATCGCAATATCAATTGTGTCGTTAAGTACTTGCTGATTGAATTTTAATGTTTTTCGCGCGCATTGTCAACCGTTTTCTGAATTCTCTGTTCTTTTTGCGCCGCCTTAATCAACGCTTATTTGACGCGCGTCAAATAAAAAAGACGGCCGACAGGCCGTCATCTGTTTTTAATTTCGTTTATGATTACATCCACGCCGCCGGCGTTCAGTAGCCTTTTTCCTAAAGACGTTGCTCTTTCTGTCATCTCCGGTGAACCAATCGCTTTCTCTGCGATTTCGCGAAGATGTTCAGGTTCAAACTCCGAAAGCGTCAAAACTTTACCGGCGCCGCAAGCCTCCACACTCTTTGCGTTATATTTTCTTTCGAAAACCTTTCCCGGAACCATTATTTGCGGCACGCCGTGCACGAGGCCATCCATCACGCTGTTCTGTCCGCCGTGATTTATGAAAAGCGCCGCTTCGGGCAAGAGCTTGCCAAAGTCCCACCTCGGTGCAGCATGCACACCGCCGTAATCACCCGGCGTGAGGTAAGTCGATGCAAGGTACACATCATATCCGCTACCGCCAAAGGCTTTCTCCAAAACTTTAAGCGTGGCCTTTGCCGGCACAGTGCCGTTTCCCATATAAGCCAAAATCTTTCGACTCGCCTTCTCGCAAGAGGCTTGCGAAGCAGGGGCCTTCTTGAGTGAACCGCAGAAGAACACCGAAGGGTCGTCTATAGGCTCGAGCTCGTATATACTCGGGCAAAACTTCTTTTCGGCGAAATCGAAAAGCTGCAGTGCCGACACTACCTGAGGAAACTCCAGCTCCGCGAGAAGCTTGTTCAGCCCACCCGCCAGACTTGCGTCGTGGGCGTAGCTATGCTGTGTCGGATAGCTTACAGTAGTAAAAAGTGGCACACCCTCGCGCTTTGCGGCAATCATGCCTGAAACGCTAAACTCACTGTAAACTATATCGGGCTTTAACTCGCAAATCGCACGCCTTACCGATTCGACGCTCTTTCTCAGATATTTGTAGTCGAGATTTCCCGTAAAGTGCAGCACCCGATCAAAGCTGTTTACGGTCTTCTTTGAAGTTACCCCCAGCTTTTGGGCAACAGGGAACATCTTAGTTGCGATGGGACGTGGCAGACCGAGAGGCATCGGGACATCCAGAAAGAAATTCCGCACGCCTTCTATTTTTCTGTAATTTACGTCTTCCGCCATGCATGTGGCAATTTCAAAGCCGGCAGCCTTAAAGCCTTCCGCCAAAATGCGCACCCTAGAAGACGGACCTGCGGTCTCCGCCATCGCCGCCATTGGCACCAAAAGAATTTTCATCTTTTCAAAATCTTTATTAAAATATCTCTCCGCCCTTGATTGTCTCGATTGCGAGGTTTGAGCCCATGCGGTAGCACAGGAACTCAAAGCTGTCCGCATCCCAGATAACCATGTCGGCTTTCTTTCCGACCTCGAGGGTTCCGACCTCATCGCCGCGACCGATGCCGCAGGCAGGGTTAATTGTAACCGCTGTCAGGATTTCCTCAGGAGTCATGCGATATTTGAGGTAACCGAGATTGATGACAAACTGCATATTGAGCGAAGGGCACGAACCCGGGTTGAAATCCGTAGCCATAGCCACCGGAATCTCAAACTCGTCGATCATGCGGCGAGCAGGCGCGAATGTCGCACCGAGATAGAAGGATGTCGCCGGGAGCAGCATCGCGATAGTGCCGCCCTTTGCCATGCTTGCCATACCTTCGTCATTTATTACGATAAGGTGCTCTGCCGAGGTTGCGCCGATTTCACCGGCAAGCTTCGATCCACCGATAGCTTCGATTTCATCGGCATGAATCTTGAGGCCAAAGCCCATATCCTTTGCTGCCTGCAGATAGCGCTTGCTCTGCTCGTAGTTGAAAACGCTGTCCTCGGTAAAGATGTCGACAAACTCAGCCAGCCCGTGCTCCTTTACGTAGGGGAACATCTCCTTTATGCAGAGGTCGATATATTCGTCCTCCTTGCCCTTCCAGTCAGCAAGCACAACGTGCGCCGGCATAAAGGTTGTAACGAGGTCCATCGGGTGGTCTTCGTTTAATTTATTCAGCACGCGCAGGAGCTTGAGCTCCGTATCCATGTCGATGCCGTAGCCCGACTTTGCCTCTGCCGTAGTCACGCCGAGGCTCATCATTTCGTCGAGGAAGCCTTCGCACTTAGCGTAAAGCTCGGCCTCGGTGGCTTCTCTGGTCTTCTTTACGGTATCGTTGATGCCGCCGCCTGCGCGGAGAATGTCGAGATAGCCTGCGCCCTTTAATTTAAGCGGAATCTCGTTATGTCTGTAGCCGCCGAACACGAGATGTGTGTGGCCTTCCACGAGACCCGGTGTCACGAGCTTGCCCTCGGCGTCAATAACAGTGTCGGCATTTTCGGAGCCTGCCGGGAGCTTGCCGCCACTTGTGATTTCCTTTATGCGCCCGTCTACGCAGTAAACAGCAGCGTTATCGAGCTTGAGGTTTTCGCCCTGCTCCTTGCCCTTGTGCGGGTGGCTGCCTGTCGCAGTCTGGAGACGGCCTATATTTTTAATAAGTAAAGTTGACATTTTGCTCTCCTTTTCTTTATGGGATTTCAACAACTTACATTTTACCATATTTCTCGCAATAGAAAAAGGGGATGTTAGTCACATCGCTGTATCTAACGTCCTCCTTTTAGAATTTCTATAAAGTCATTGATAGGTTATAGATTACCTGTGCGGTCTGAGCTCTTGTTGCGCTTGCACGAGGCTCAAGGCCTTTTGCAGTTCCACGAATTAAACCGTATTTGACGGCCCATTCCATTGCATCCTTCGCCCATACGGATACGGCCTCTGTATCCGGAAAAGCGTCGTAATCGGATGGCTTGTCAAAAAGGTTTGAATTAAAGAAAATATTGTAACTTTGCGCTTCCACAAATCTCTTTAGCATCACGGCAATCTGTTCTCTTGTAACAACCATCCCCGGAGCAAAGTGCGTTTCATCCATTCCTTGAACAATTTGATTACTTGCTGCCCAAACTATTGCATCTTCGTACCACATTCCTTGTTGAACATCTGTAAACAAATTGTCTCCCTCTGCGGCAGGCTCTCCTGCAAACCGGTAAAGAATTGTTATGAACATACCTCGTGTCATCAACGCATTTGGCGCAAATTCAGTGTCACTTACACCCTTCATCATGTCGTAGACAGCCGGAAGAATCGGATAGTACCAATCATCCGAGGAAACATCTTTTAAATTATACAACCAACGGTTCACTTCATGATTATGTTCGAGGATTTCGTATGGTGGTTCTGCCGCGTAGGCAGAGATATTTCCAAACGAAAGAATTAATGCCACTATTATAGCTATGCTCTTTAATTTCTTCATATCTTTTCCCCTTTAAGCATATGAGAAGCTGAATTTGTGAGACCTCATCTTCATTATGCATATATGTACATACTTTGTCAAAAAGCCCTTTTTGCATGTGGTGCAACGAATTTGTGAAAAAACAGAGGCTCTACCAAACCGAATCGGACCGTTGCGGATAGCCGGCACTTAGCGAATTACGAGCATAGCGAAGTAAGAGCTTAGTACCGCTGCGTTAAGTCCGCACCAGGCGCAAGCCGTGGTCTGATGAGGTCTGGTAGAGCCTCTGTTTATATTAACCGTTTTTTATTTCAAGAACTTATCTACAGTCTTCTCGATCAGCTCTTCGCTTGGGATGTACGGAATTGTGATGTGTCCGAAGCCCTTGCCGATAGCGTTATCTTCGTGGCCGTAGTTCTTGTTGTATTCAATGGAAGTAGTGATGGCGTTCTCGTTTCTTGCCCAGTTACGTCTTGCAACGCCGCCCATTACGTCCCACATCATAGCGGACTTGATGATTTCGTCAACTCTCTCGGAGCCGTCAAGTACGAGACCGAAGCCGCCGTTGATGGACTTGCCGATGCCTACGCCGCCGCCGTTGTGAAGTGCGATAAGCGACATTCCGCGAGCAGCGTTACCTGCGTAGCACTGTACAGCCATGTCAGCCATTACGTTCGAACCGTCCTTGATGTTGGAGGTCTCACGGAATGGGGAATCTGTACCGGATACGTCGTGGTGGTCACGACCCATCATTACAGGACCGATCTTGCCCTCGCGAACGAGCTTGTTGAATGCGAGCGCGATTTTTGTACGGCCTTCTGCATCCTGGTAGAGGATTCTTGCCTGAGTGCCGACAACGAGCTTGTTCTTTTCTGCGTCGCGAATCCATACCCAGTTGTCTCTGTCCTGACCGCGTCTGTTCGGATCGATGCACTCCATAGCGGCCTTGTCTGTTTCGCGGAGATCCTCCGGCTTGCCGGAGAGGCATACCCATCTGAACGGACCGTAGCCATAGTCAAAGAGGATAGGTCCCATGATATCTTCAACGTATGAAGGCCAGATGAATCCGTCCTTGTCGTCGTAACCGTTCTTGGAAAGTTCCTTTACGCCGGCATCATACATAGCCTTCATGAAGGAGTTGCCGTAGTCAAAGAAGTAAGTTCCTCTCTCGGTGAGGGCCTTGATAGCCTTGAAGTGTCTGTGGAGAGTCTCGTCAACCTTCTTGCAGAAGAGGTCTCTGTCCTTGTGCAGGAGCTCTGTTCTCTCTTCAAATGTGAGTCCTACAGGGCAGTATCCGCCGTTATATACGTTGTGGCAGGAGGTCTGGTCGGAAAGAAGATCAATCTTGAAGTTCTTTGCAACTGCTGCCTCGAGGAGGTCTACGATATTTCCGTGGTAAGCGATGGAGATGGACTCCTTCTTTGCTACCTTTTCGTTTGCGAGCTTGAAGATTTCGTCGATATCATCCATGATGACATCTACCCAGCCCTGGTCGTGTCTTGTTTCGATTCTTGAAAGGTCGACTTCTGCAAAGATACCAACCGCATTTGCAATGTTGGCAGCCTTTGGCTGAGCGCCGGACATTCCGCCGAGACCGGAGGATACGAAGGTATGACCTGCAAGGTCGCCGTCAGCAGGAACGCCGAGCTCCTTGCGGCCTGCGTTTAAGATTGTGTTGAATGTACCGTGAACGATACCCTGAGGTCCGATGTACATCCAGCCGCCTGCTGTCATCTGACCGTAGTTAGCTACGCCCATTTCCTCTGCAACTTCCCAGTCTTCGAGGTTGTCATACATACCAATCATCATGGAGTTTGTGATGATTACTCTAGGTGCTGTCGGCTTTGAAGGGAAGAGTCCGAGTGGGTGACCGGATTCAACAACGAGTGTCTGATCCTGAGTCATTACCTCGAGATACTTCTTAATCAGGTTGTACTGGAGCCAGTTCTGGCAAACGGAACCTGTTTCTCCGTAGGTTACGAGCTCGTAAGGATAGAGCGCTACCTCAAAGTCGAGGTTGTTGTCGATCATTACCTGGAATGCCTTTGCTTCGATGCAGTTACCCTTGTACTCATCGATCGGCTTTCCGTAGATGCGGCCCTCCGGTCTATATCTGTAAGCATAGATACGGCCATAGGTCTTTAATTCTTCCATGAACTCAGGAGCGAGTGTTTCGTGAAGCTCTTCAGGAACATAGCGGAGTGCGTTTTTAAGCGCAATCTTTGTCTGTGCCTTTGTGAGTCTGAAGCCTCTGTCCGGAGCACGTCTGATGCCTTCCTGGAAGGTCTTCTTTTCAGGAAGCTTGTTGTCTAATTTGATGGTCATTGCCTGACCGATAGCTTTATTGTCCATTTGTATCTCTCCTTTATTTCTCTTTCGCGATTACTTGAGCTTTACAACCTTTTCAGCTGCCTCAAGAATAGCGTTGCTCTTTACCATCTCGTCGAAGTCTGCGAGAACGTATTCCATGATAACGTCTTCTTCGATAGGAGCCTGCTTTGTGCGGATGAAATCGTAAACAGCCTTTGTTGCAGGAGCGAGGTTGTCAATGCCGTGCTCGCCCATTTCCTGACGGAGCCAAATACCCTGAGCTGCTGCGGAAAGCTCGATACCGATAACCTTCTGTGCGTTGTCGAGTACCATAGCTGCTGTTCTTGCGGATGTTGCACCCATGGAAACGTGGTCTTCCTGGTTAGCGGAAGTCGGGATGGAGTCAACACATGCAGGGTGGTCGTAAACCTTGTTCTCGGAAACCATGGAGGCTGCAGCGTACTGAGCGATCATGTAACCGTTGTTCAGGCCGCCTTCCTTTGTGAGGAATGCAGGAAGTCCTTCGGAGAGTGCAGGGTTAACCAGTCTCTCTGTTCTTCTCTCGGAAACGTTAGCAAGCTCGGAGATTGCGATCTTCAGGAAGTCGAAAGCGAGCGCCATCGGCTGGCCGTGGAAGTTGCCGCCGGAGATTACTTCGTCGTCATCCGGGAACACGATAGGGTTGTCTGTTACTGCGTTGATTTCTCTGGATACCGCTTCATATACATACATGATGGCATCGCGGGATGCGCCGTGGATCTGTGGCAGGCATCTCTGTGAATATGGATCCTGTACCTTTGTTGCGTGGAGCGGAAGAGCATTCTTTGAACCCTCGAGGAGGTTTCTCATGTTCTCTGCTACTGCAATCTGACCAGGGTGATTTCTTAAAAGATGTGTCTTTGGATCGTAAGCCTTTCTGATTGCGTGAAGTGCTTCGCCTGTCATAGCGCCTGCGATGTCGGCAATCTTCATCAGGTTCATTGCGTCATAAAGTGTGTTGAGGCCTACTGCTGTAAGCATCTGTGTACCGTTGTTGAGTGCAAGGCCTTCCTTGGAAGCAAGCACTACCGGCTTGATGTTTTCCTTCTTCATTGCATCAGCTGCGTCCATCAGCTGGCCCTTGTAAGTAACCTTGCCGAGGCCGAGAAGTCCCATTGCGATGCAGGAAAGCGGAGCGAGGTCGCCGGATGCGCCAACGGATCCCTTTTCAGGAACGATTGGGTGGATGCCTGCGTTGAGCATGTCGATGAGAGTCTGGAGGGTCTCAAGTCTGATGCCGGAGTTGCCTCTTGAAAGTGAGTTTGCTCTGAGGAGCATTGCAGCTCTTACATACTTTTCCTCGTAAGGCTTGCCCATTGAGCAAGTGTGGGAAATGATGAGGTTCTTCTGGAGCTTTGCTGTCTGCTCGGTGTCGATAGCTACGCTTGCGAACTTGCCGAAGCCTGTGGTGAGGCCGTAAACTACTGCCTTTTCCGCAACCTTCTTTTCGATGTAAGCTCTTGCCTTTTTAACCGCTTCGATTGCTTCAGGTGCGAGCTCTACCTTCTCGCCGTGTCTGCAAACTGCGATAACCTGTTCGATGGTAAGGTTCTTACCGTTGATAATTACTGCCATATTTTTCTCTCCGTTTCTTTATTTTAATGTTTCGATTAAAAAATAACATACCAAGGAAATTCGGGGATGTCGCTATGCATAATTATTTGGCTGATGTGTATATTTATGCAACACATCTCGTTCCGACTTTCCAAAATACATTATAGCAAAGAAGTTTTTATTGTAAAGCGATTTTTGCAAATTAAAGGCCAATAGATTTGAGAATTTCAATGTTTTTGATACAGTCGCAATAGACCGTTATCACTTTCACGGGCTAAAGTGCGACCAAATGGCGATATTTCAAACGGCGCTTTTCTGCTTTATCTGTTTAAAACTTTACCTTGAATAATTATGTAATTGTGTCTACAATTCATTCAATTTTGCATTGGATTTTCCCCGCTTTGTATTTTATTACAAAAAAAGAACCCTCCCCGGTGCATTCTGCGCCGGGACAGGCTCCTTCGTTTTTTCATGCCCTTTTGTAATCTGCTGTAAAACCGCAAATAAATAAAAAATCTAATGATATAAAAGCTACATATTAAACTTTACTATTATAGCCGCAACAACGATAAAGAAGACAGCAATATAAATTGCAAACTTCTTGAACATGCCTCTGTTTTCGGCCTCTTTTTTCATTACTCGTTCGCGAGCCTCTTCTTCAGTCCAGCTCGGATCCATTACATCTGTTTTGTACGTTTTCTTTTCCTCGTTCATTCCGCTCTCCTTTTCCAATCTGGGGACAGGCCCCAAATTCGCCTTTTTTCCATTTTAGGGACAGGTCACGCTCTAGAACCTGTCCCCGAATTCGCCTTTTTTCTAATTTGGTGCCTGTCCCCAAATTCGCTATTTTTCCAATTTGGTGCCTGTCCCCAGATTGGAAATGAAATCTATGGCGCGGAGTATTGCTGCCTCGCCTGTTTCGGTTTTATTTCCGTTGTGTATTTCGTGGAAGTACCCTTCCCACTCAACATAAGTTATGTCCGGCTCCATTGCGGCAATCTGCCTGCTGCCCTCGACAGAGCAGATGCGATCTGCGCTTCCGTGCATCAGCAGCGTCGGCTTTTTCGTCCCCGCATCGGGAACGCCTGCTGCATCTCTTCCGTGCAGAGCTCCCTCAAAAAGCTGCTCGCCTATCGTATAGCACTCTGCCGCACACAGCAGCGAAATGCTTCCGTGAACCATCGGATCGTCATTATACGGCCTTACCGAATCGGGATTTCCAAGAAGCCCCTCGTCACAGGACGAGCTCACTCTCATTTGAGGGCATATCCTTGACAAAAAGCGTATTATGCCAACGACCGGCTTTGGAAAATCGTTTGCCAGCTTCACCCAAGGGGCAGATATTATATAGCCGTCAGGCACCCCGGAAAGCTTTCCCCTCCTTCGGTAGTCAAGCACCAGATTTCCGCCCATGCTATGACCGTAAAGAATCAGCGGCAGGCCCGGATAAGCCTCCTGCGCGTACTCTATCAGCTTGTCGATATCGGAAAGAACCTCTGCCCTCGGCGCCGTGTGACCCCTGACTCCGTCAGACCTGCCGTGTCCGCGCAAATCCATGCTGACAAGTGCTATGCCTGCCTTTGCAAAGTAGCCTGCCATGCGGTTATATCTGCCTGCATGCTCTCCGATTCCGTGAATCAGCACTACCACTTTCTTTGGGTTTTCAATCGCCCAGTGGTAGCCCGTTATCTTTCTGCCCTCTATTCCGAGATCAAAGTTGGTGTACATATTTCGGGCCTCCTTTAGTACCAATCATAGTCATACCAGTCGTCATAATCCCAGTTGTCATAATCCCATTCATCGTAGTCCCAGTCATCGTAATCCCAATCATTACAGTAGTACCAGTCATCGCCATAGCAGTCATAGCAGTAATCGTCGGATTCCCAGTAATACTCGCTGTCATCCCAGTAGGAAGAATCGTCATAGTAATCCCACTCGTTCCAGTCCCAGTCCTCGTAAGCATCGTAGCTGTCCCAGCCGTCCCACTCGGCATCCCAGCTGCCATAATCGTAAAAGTCCGAATAGCCGTCTGCCGTCGTGAACTTGTTCAGCCAAGCCACATAAGGCTGGTCAAAGCCGCAGTTAAGGAAAATTCTCGCCATATCCGCATAGAACTCACTGTCGCCATAAGGCAGACTGACGGCAATTCCGGTCATTCCGGAGTCCGCGCCGCAGGCGTTCATGTGGACTATCATCTGGTCGAGAGCTGCCCTGAGCGCATCGCTTTCATCCGATTTGATGCTCGAAGCAACCTCCATGATATCTGTAATGTAGTAATCCGCTATCGTATAATCGTCCGTTCCCAGCAGGTCAAAGAAATCGGAGAACATGCCCTTTTCGCCGCGAATCATGCTCTTCAGGGCTTTTCCTCTCGGCTGTACCGCGCGGCTGTAGTTCTTTCCGAGCAGCACATCTTCATTCGCATAGGCAAAATCCTTCCACGCCGTGTAGACCAGCTTTGTGCATCCCACATCCACAAGCGCAAGGATTGCATCGTCGCCGTTTGTATCTATCCGATTTGCCTTTACCATCGACTCAACGATAATCTTTCCCAGCTTGGGAGTGCTGATTGAAGAATCCTTGTAAAGGCTGCGCAGCCAAGTGGTGTAGTCCCAGCCAAGCCCCGACTCAAAGTCTTCCGACAGAACCATGTAGTCACAATAGTCGTAGCAAGCACAGCAGACCTCAAGGCATCCCATGATGCAGCAGTCCATTCCTATAAAGTCGAAATACACTCCTCCGCCTGCAAGCGCTCTCTGAATCTCGTCTATGGTAAGCGCTTCATCTTCGGACCTGAACTCATCCGAGCCAAAGCCGTATACCGGCCCGCCACCGTGGTCCCAAAGCAGCAGTACGTACCTGTCCGCAGGATAGTTCTTTGCACCCCACTTTATGAAATCCCGCAAGGTCTCTTCTTTGGTGCAGTCAAGCTGTCCCATTCCGGTGCTGACCGTTGTCAGGCCATCCTTTCCCACTTTATGAATCTGTGTTTCCTTTGAAGATATATTGTATTTGGAGTTCCACTGCTTTGTGCCCAGCGTCTCCACAAGAATGTTCACCTTGTCCGACTGGCCGGCAGCAACCATTTCTTCGAGGTCTACGCTCGCCTGCCCGTCTTCGGTTTCAAGATCCGATCCATTCATATAGACCAGAATTGTTACTGTATCTTCGCCGTTACCCTTTAACACCACCTGAGGATCGCGAACGGCGCTGCTCCAGAACTTCTCCGCACTCGCCTCTGTGCTGCCTCGGCCGTAGGTTGAGCCGCTTGCGGCTTTGTCTTCATCATCCGTAGGAAGCAGCATTACTGCTATAACAAAGGCTGCAATCAGAAGTAACAGTATTGATTTTAAGCTTTTCTTTTTCCTCATATTTTAACGTTCTCCCTTGGGTCTCGAAGGACTTTAACCTTCAAATAATAAATCGTGAATAATATTGCGCTGAGGCTCCATGTCAGAGGATAAGCGATGAATATCGTCGTTATAACCGGCACCAGCCTTACAGCAATCGTTATGTACGTTATACGGATCAGGCACCAGCAGATAAGCATGACTGCCATCGGCACCTTTGTCTTTCCCGCACCGCGCAGCACTCCCGCCATCGTATGATTGTACGAGAGCAAGCAGTAGAACAAGCACTCCACGTGGGCCTGCTTTACACCAAAGGCAATTACCTCCGGATCGTCCGAAAAGAATGAGATGAAAAACGGCGCAAAGATGAACATTATCGCCCCTATTATCTCAGCTCCGATGACACCGCTTAATATGCCAAACCGCGCACCCGACCTGGCCCTGTCATACTGTCTCGCCCCGATATTCTGGCTTACAAAAGTAGTAAGCGCCATAGCAAAGCTGACTATCGGCAGGAACGCAAAGCCCTCAAGCTTTGAATAAGATCCACAGCCCGCCATGGCAAGCGAATCAAAGGCGTTGATGTTCGCCTGGACGATGACGTTTGCAAGTGAAATGACCGAGTTTTGTATTCCCGAAGGAATGCCAAGCGCCAGTTCGTCTTTCAGCATGCTTACATCTATCTTTATTTCTTTAATACTTATCCGATGTGGCCCGTCTACCCTCAAAAGCTTTGTAAATGCGAGGAGTGCCGCTACAAGCTGCGCAATAACCGTCGCAACTGCCGCTCCTGCGATACCGATACCCAGCACCATGATAAACAGCATGTCAAGTGCAATGTTCAGAAGCGAACTGATAACCAAATAGTAGAGAGGATGCCTGCTGTCGCCGACAGCCTGGAAAACTCCGCAGCAGGTGTTGTATACGACGCTAAAGATTCCGCCGATGAAGAATATGCGAAGGTACAAAACCGCATCTCCCATAACATCATCCGGCGTTCCCATCAGCTCCAGTATCCATGGCGTAAGCGCTACTCCCGCAACAGTCATCGCAAAGCCCGCTATAAAGCCAAACGCAACGCCTGTGTGAGCTGCTTTGGAAAGCGCCTTGTAATCTTCGGCTCCAAATCTGATGCCTATGATTACGCCCATTCCGACAAACAAGCCTTGAACAAAGCCCGTGAAAAGAAATATCAGGCTGCCTGTCGCACTGACTGCAGCAAGCGCAACCGCATTTATGCATTTTCCTACTATAATTGAATCCGCTATATTGTAAAGCTGCTGCATCAGCTGTCCTAAAAAAATGGGCAGAGCAAACAGCAATATACTTCGTTTGATATGTCCCTCGATCATTTTAATATATCCCTTTTCCTCCTCGCCCCATTATACCACATCTAATCTGGGGACAGGCACCAAAGTGGAAAAAATTCCAATTTAGGGACAGGCACCAAAGTGGAATTTTTTCCACTTTGGTGCCTGTCCCTAAATTCGCCTTGCGCAAAAGCCCTGGTTTTTGATATAATCTAACAGTAATATGCGTCCGTAGCTCAGTTGGATAGAGTGTTCGCCTCCGAAGCGAAAGGTCGTGGGTTCGAGCCCCATCGGACGCACCAAAATGGGGCATTAGCTCAGCTGGGAGAGCGCCAGGTTCGCAATCTGGAGGTCAGGGGTTCGATCCCCCTATGCTCCACCAATAAAAAAGAAGCAGGTTTACGCCTGCTTCTTCTTTTTACGGTGAGCTGTTGTAGGTCCTTCTCTTGCTCCCCGTTATTGTAGTTTTGCGTCAGATACGTAGGTCGATTTCTTGCATCATTCTGCTTTCTCCACCTTCCAGCAAAACAAGACCGCTCTTTTGGAGCTTACCGGTGTTTTGCGCTTCATTCAAAAGATTCATCTCAGTCTTTGCAATACCGAGGTAAAGGGCACCTATGCCATGCTCCTCGATAGAGTCGAGATGCTCTCTTCCGTGGCTGTCCGCACTCCAGACTTTCAGTTTCCCAAAAATGGAGTCGTCTTCATCAATCCAACCATTTCCGTCTTCGTCATACTTTGCAAGCTCCTTGAAACCGTCTCCGTTAGCCGGTCCGAAGAGCTCACTGCCATCGTCGATCCTGCCGTTTTCGTCCTTGTCGAGGGCGAGGAAACCGCTGCCCGGCTTCATCATCCTCATATCATCCGGCATTCCGTCGCAATCCAGGTCAAAGGACATGGTATTGTCGGCAAACTCAGGCATTTTTCCTTCAAAGTTGATTACCAGAGGGTCAACCAGCCTTTTTTCAATTTCACTTACGATAGTTGTCGAAGAGCGGAAGCTTTGGCTGAACGAGAAATTCAGCTCGAGATTAATACTCCTTCCGTCGCCCGTTACCACAGAACCTTTTGCAGAAAAGGAAAAGCCTTCTTCTCTAACAGTTTCCATTTCAAAGGTATCTCTTACGACCGTTGCCATTTGCCGAGAAGGAGCAGAAAGAACTGCCTGTCCTCTGCTATCATAGCCTGTCGATTGCGGAGCCTCCGAGTGGCTGTGGAACTTCCCGCCGGAACCATTCAGCCTTTGAAGCAGCTGCTCAAGTATCATCATACGTAACTTGTTGCGCGTCATCAAAGTAGAATAGCCTCCGAGGGAGTTTGCTTTGTGGACAACTTGCGGCTGTGTGCTTACAGTAACTTTGTCTTTTTCGCCTTCAGGGAATGGATTTTCTCCTCCCTCATAGTCGTCTCCTCTTATACGCGTAATCGAACGTTCCGGATTGTTCGGCGCGTTAGGGTCCACCATCTTCATCGCAATTACTTCTTGCGAGCGAAAGGTGTTAACTACGGTGGCTGAATAACTGCTTCCCTGCAGAGCGAGGTTTGAACTTTCAATCCTCATTTCATCGCCTCCTTGCGTAAAATAGATAGACCTACAATTATATCATCGGCAGGAAAAGGTATAAACTTTAGGACTTTGGAGGGTGTTTCCGAGAAAAATATCAGCAAGTGCGACTTTCTAAAAAACTAAGAAACAAAGAAGCAGGCATAAAACCTGCTTCTTTTTATCTCTTCATCTCATTCACAAAGCATGCGCCGAGGATGAGGATGCCGCCGAGTAAATCGTAGACATCGAGACTCTCTCTCAGCACCAGTGCCGACAAGAACACCGTTGTTACCGGTGAAATGTATGACATCATCGCCACACTGTGCGCTTGCATACCGCGAAAGGCTTTGAAATACAGAACATACGCCGTTGCCGTATTCATCGCCCCGAGGATAAACAGGATAACAACAGAGCGCCCGCTGAATTGTATCGCCGAAACGTCAACGCGGAACGCCACGTTCACCGCCGACACAATGAAAACCATCAGCATGTTCACTATTGTCACATCATAGGATGAAATCCCTTTTAATTTCTTGCACAAGAATATCTCCATCGCATAGAGCATCGCACCCGAGAGCGATAAAAGTATGCCGGGAAGCTCTTTCCCGACACTGCCGCCTGCTTGCCAAAAGCCGCTTAAAAAGCTCAATCCGAGCAGCGCAGCAAGCACACACAGCATCTTCTTTACCGTCATCTTTTCGCCGACCACAAACGGTCCCGCCAAAATGACAAATATCGGGGCCGTATAAAAGCAAAGCGAAGATGTGGCAACTCTCGTATACGCATACGACTCATATACCAAAATCCAATGCATGGCAAGCGATGCGCCGGTGATAATCAGGAGCACCAAGTTCTTTCGAATCGCCGAAAAATCTATCTTTACTCCTATCACAGCATAAAGAAAAAGCAAAAATATAAAGCCAAGACACCCTCTGCTCATACAGATAAAGCTGGCCGGCAATCCTGCAAGCTTTGTAAATATCGCGGTCGTTCCGAAAATCAGCTGTGCGCAAATCATCACCGGAATCATTTTATTTCCCTGTGATCCTTGCGCTTCAAAAGCCTCTTCATTATCCAGTTTTTCTATCGCACTTGCTGCCATAATTTTCCTTTTTGTGTTTCTATTTCGTCGCCTTTTCGGCATCCTGAACCTTCATGCGGCGGGCTATGTAAAGCGCCGGTGTGTCACAAATCGAAGTGACTATATAAATTACGTAGCCTGCAACAATGATGCTGATGAGCGTCTTTACGTCATATGTCCCCGCAAATGCCAGAACATTATAAAGCACCGTATTCACAAGCTGGCTTGTCAATGTGGAGCCATTGTTTCTCACCCACAAGAGGCGGTCTCTGGAAAGCGTTGCCTTTTCGGTTGCCTTCCAGATTGCATGATAAAGCCACACATCAAGCTTTTGCGAAATCGCGTAGACTACGAGGCTGGCAACCATAATTCTCGGTGCCGCCGTAAAGAGCACGTGGAAGCTCTCCGATGCCCAATCGTTTGCCGACGGCGTGTAGAGTAGCCAGCTCTGACTGATAAGTATAAAGCTTATCATTGTCATACAGCCTATGTGCACCGCACGGTTTGCCGCGGCCTTGCCTTCCTTTTCGGACAAAATGTCCGTCGCCAGAAATATGGAAGCAAAGAGCACATTGCCCAAGGTTTGCTCCATACCGAAAGCATCCACAAGAATAAGGACTTCAATGTTTGCAACGACTGTGATAAGCCCCACATACACATAAAGTCCTACTTTACCGAATAGTTTGTACCAAAGCAGAACCAAGCCGTAAAGCACGATTATGCTCAGTACCAAAAGTGTTTCATTATTCATTTGTTTTCTCCTAGTTTTATTTTAGGACAGGAGGTTTTCGAACTGTCCATAGAATCGTTATATCTATAAATGGATTAGATAATGCCGATTACCCAGCAGATGTAGCAAGCGATTACAACGATGTTAAAAAGTAGCGCCGTCGGTAGCAGTATCCTGAACTTGGTCTTCTGCGTTTTGTGATGGAAGGCCTTGCTCCCTATAAATGCTCCGACTCCTCCCATGACAAAAGCGCACCAGAGCAGTGTGAATTCACTAATCCTCCGGGCATCTTTTTTTGCCTTGAGTTTATCGATGCCATACATCAAAAAGATTATCAGATTCCAAATCGCATATGCAATTGCCACAAATTTTACCGGCATATTCTTCCCCTTGTATCCCTTTTATTTCCTATTGCAATGACCTGAGCAGGTCAATCAGCCTTTCGAGCTCATCCTTTGAATAATATTCGATTTCTATTCTGCCCTTTCCTGCTCTGCCGTGAATATTTACCTTTGTCCCCACTACCTTTTTGAGCTCTTCCTCTACTCGGGCAAGATCGGGATCCTTCTTCTTTTTTGCGGCTTTTTTGCTCGGCTTTGCCGTAGTGGTAAGCTGGCCTGCAAGCTGTTCAAGTATGCGAACCGACAAGCCCTCTTCCTTTGCACGGCGCGCTAAAACGAGCTGCTTCTTTGCATCCTCTACGTTTATCAGCGCCCTGGCATGTCCTGTCGATATTTCTTCATTCACCAGCATGCCACGAATTTCTTCAGGCAGCTTTAATAGTCTGAGCGAGTTTGTTATGTACGGACGGCTCTTTCCAACCGCCTTTGAAACCTGCTCCTGAGTCAGCCCGTAAGCATTTATCATCTTGTTGATGCCTTCGGCCTCTTCGATTGCGTTCAAATCCTCGCGCTGCATGTTTTCAATGATAGCGAGGAGCATGTTCTGCTCTCCGGTAAGCTCTCTTACCAGACACGGAACCTCAGTAAGCCCTGCCTTGCGAGCTGCTCTGTATCTTCTTTCACCGGCTACGATTTCGTATCCGTTCTTTACCTTTCTGACAAGCAGCGGCTGTATGATTCCGTGCTGAACTATCGAATCCGCAAGCTCGGCGATTTTTTCTTCGTTGAAGTTCTTTCGCGGCTGATCCTGATTTGGACGAATCTTGTTTATATCCAAATACTGAACGGTGTTTTCGGAATTAACCTCTGCCGCTTCAGTACTATTCTTTGCAGTCTGATTCGAAGTCTTTATTTCGACCGTTCCGAAAAGCTCTTCAAGCCCTCTGCCCAGTCCCTTTTTCTTCGTAGCCATACTAGTCCTCCTCTAATTCAAGGAACTCTTCGGCAAATTCCATATAAGCCTCTGCGCCCTTTGATTTAGGATCGTATTCCGTAATAGGCATACCGTAGCTCGGTGCCTCTGCAAGTCTGACGTTGCGCGGAATAACCGTTGTGTATACCTTTCCCTTGAAGTATTTCTTTACTTCCTGTACGACCTGAATGGAGAGATTCGTTCTGCCGTCAAACATTGACAGAATTACACCCTGAATCTCCAGACCCGGATTATGTGATTTCTTTACCAGGTCGATAGTGCTGACGAGCTGGCTGACACCTTCAAGAGCATAGAATTCGCACTGAATAGGAATCAGAACGCTGTCTACTGCTGTCAGCGAGTTTATTGTCAAAAGTCCGAGCGATGGCGGACAATCGATAAAGATGTAATCGTATTTACCCTTTACCGCATCTATTGCTGCCTTTAATCTTCTTTCTCTGCCGTCTCCCATTTTTACAAGCTCGATTTCCGCACCGGCAAGATTTACCGATGCAGGTATGATATCGAGATTTTTAACTGAAGTCTTCATGATGCATTTTTCAGCCGAAACCTTTTTGTCCACCAGAATGTCGTAGCTGGTGTAATCAAGACCGTCCTTCGCAATGCCTACGCCGCTGGTCGTGTTGCCCTGCGGATCAATGTCTATAATCAATACTTTTTTGTTTTTTATGGCAAGACATGCTGCCAGATTGATATTTGTCGTTGTCTTTCCAACGCCGCCTTTTTGATTAAAAATTGCTATAGCTTTACCCAAAGTAAGCTCCTCCTCTCCGATTTACCTTCCAAATGATATTATACATTATAGAGCCATAAAATACTACTAAAAAATGATGTTTCACGTGAAACAAAAAAGCCGCCGAATTGCGGCAGCTTCGTTGCTATTTGAGAGGTTCCTTTGCAGGTGTACCCGCCTTGCGCGGATATTTTTTAGGTGTTGCTTTTACTTTCTTGTAAATCAGTATATTATGATCGAATTTAAAGTGCTCTGTCTCCGGACGAAAAACCTCCTTCAGCTCTCCTCCGAGAATTGCCGGCGCACGGCCCGCAGCCTTTACTTCGTTCTCGGCCTCAGGCCCCTTGTAAGCAAAAAAGTATCCGCCCTCTCTCACCAACGGCAAACAGTATTCCGACAAAGTGGCAAGATTCGCGACCGCGCGGCTTACACAAAGATCAAAGCATTCTCTGTAGTCCTTGCTCTGCCCCAGCTCCTCAGCTCTGGCGTGCTTCACCTCAACGTTTGTGATTTTCAGTTTTGCACATATCTCGTCTATTATCTTCAGCCTTTTGTTGAGCGAATCCATTAGAACGAAATGTTTTTCGGGAAAAACTATGGCCAGTGGCACTCCCGGGAAACCGGCTCCTGTTCCGACATCAATTACAGTTTTTGCATCCTGCATTTCCTTTCTGCCCACACAGAGCACACTGTCGGTAAAATGCTTTTGCACAAATTCTATTTTGTCGGTTATTGCCGTCAGGTTTACCTTTTCATTCCACGCCAAAATTTCTTCCATATAGGAATTAAATTTTTCTAACGTTTCATCGCTGACCGCTATTCCGTTTCCCTCCAAAACCTTTTTTAATTCATCCATAAAAACACCTTTCACAGCAAAAATGTTTCATGTGAAACATCACTGCAAGCCTTGATATAAGTGGGTTCTCAGCTCATAGTTTTTCATAAACTGAGCAAACCGCTCCTCGTCCGAGCCAAACTGCATATATGCATAAGGAATACTCTTATCATCCTTTGCGTTATTCCACATCTCTTCCAACGGCAGTGTAACAACAACTCTTTTTTGACCGAGCAGCATTTCATAGCACTGATCATCCAAAACAATGCCATCCCCGCAGGAAACAACAAGATTTTTCGGATAAAGCTCTGCCTTTGCAATTCCCAGGTCAAAATTCGGATTAATCAGCTTTGACAAAACCTCATATTCATTATTCCTGATTGCGTGTTCGCCGTGACCCATGCAAATTTTAAGAAGAGTCCTTCCATCCAGCCTTTCTATCTCGGAAGGCATGTCCAAAACCTCAAAAGGGCTGTCTTTCGCAAAAGCTAATTCCTCAGCGGATATTTCGAGATTTTCCTGACAATATTTTCCAGTTATCAGACTTTTCTGAGCCTCAGAATTGAGTTCTGACGCGATTTTTTTGGCCACCTCATAGCAATTTACCCCGAGGTATCCTAAAACGAATATACGCAAAATTAGAGCCTCCTCACCAAAAACGGTCATTTTTAATTACTTTCAATGCTTTCTTCTCTGCTTTTCCAAATAAATCAAAAGCACATTTATATCTGCCGGCGATACACCGGATATTCTCGACGCCTGACCCAGCGAAAGAGGTTTAACAGCGGATAATTTTTCTATCGCCTCTATGCGAAGTGAATCTATGGTCGAATAATCAAAATCAGGGTCCAGTTTTTTATTTTCAAGTTTCTTAAACTTCTCTATCTGCTGCTGCTGTTTTGTGATATATCCTTCATATTTAATCTGAACCTCAAGCTGAGCAACTGCATGCTGAGACAACGCCGGCATATTTTCGTCAATTTCGGCAAGATCGGCATAACTAATCTCCGGCCGCTTTAAAATTTCCGTCATCGTCGCCCGATTTTGCAGAGGACTACTCCCATGGGAAGACAACCATCCGTTTGCCTGCGACGGAGTTACCCATGTTTCATCAAGCCTCTTTCTCTCGTCCTCAATCTGTTTTTTCTTTGACAGATATTTTCCATATCTTTCTTCGGAGACAAGCCCTATTTCGTGTCCCTTTTCAGTCAGCCTCAAATCGGCGTTATCCTGGCGCAGCACCAGTCTGTATTCTGCGCGGCTGGTCATAATACGATAAGGCTCATCAGTACCTTTTGTCACCATATCATCAATTAAAACACCGATATATGCTTCGCTCCGGTCGAGAATAAACGCCTCTTTCCCTTGAATTTTAAGGGCTGCATTAATTCCGGCAATCAAACCCTGTGCAGCAGCCTCTTCGTAACCGGAGCTTCCGTTGAACTGTCCGGCGCAGAAAAGATCGTCAATATCCTTACTCTCAAGCGAAAGCTTTAGAGAAAGCGGATTGATACAATCATATTCAATCGCATAAGCAGGCCTGGTAATCCTGATATTTTCAAGACCTGCAATCGTTTTATAGAAAGCGAGCTGAACATCCTCAGGAAGTGACGTACTCATGCCCTGAATATATATTTCATCAGTTTCGAGGCCTTCAGGCTCAATAAAAAGCTGGTGCCTTTCCTTGTCCTTGAATCTCTGAAGCTTTGTCTCTATGCTCGGACAATATCTCGGACCAATGCCTTCAATCTCGCCCGTGAAAAGACCGCTTCTGTGATAATTATCGTTTATTATTTTATGAGTTTCCTCATTTGTATATGAAAGCCAGCAGGAAATCTGATCCTTTTCAAGCTCATCATTCATAAATGAAAACGGGACAATATGCTCATCTCCGGGCTGCTCCGTCATTTTAGAGTAGTCCAGGCTTTGAGACAGCGCTCTTGCCGGCGTTCCCGTTTTAAATCTGCGAAGCTTCATACCGTGCTTTGCAAGATTATCTGCAAGCTCAACTGACGGCGTCAGGCCGTTCGGTCCCGAAGGAAAGCTGCTTTCTCCGATAAAAATCTTACCTCTAAGAAAAGTGCCCGTTGCAATGACCACAGCCTTTGCTCTGTAGACGGCCCCAGTCCGAAGGACTACTCCTCTGGCATGACCTTCCTCGACAATTAAATCAACAGCCTCACCCTGCTTTAAATCCAGATTATCCGTAAGCTCTAAAGTCTTTTTCATCTGATCATGATAAGCATGCTTGTCAGCCTGCGCACGCAGGGAATGAACCGCAGGACCTTTTGCGGTATTCAGCATACGGCTCTGAATAAAGGTTTTATCTATATTCAGACCCATTTCCCCACCCAGAGCATCAATTTCTCTGACCAAATGACCCTTACCGGTGCCGCCGATGGCCGGATTGCACGCCATCATAGCAACGGCCTCTAAATTTATAGAAAGTACAAGGGTTTTAAGCCCCATCCTCGCCGCAGCAAGCCCGGCTTCGCAGCCCGCATGGCCTGCGCCGATTACCACGACATCGTAATTTCCCATTTCATACATTTTAAGCACTCCTTTGAGGATAAATACTATTTCCCCAAACAAAACTTACTGAAAACTTCATTTATAATATCGTCGCTCGCCGTCTCGCCGGTTATTTCACCGAGCAGATCATAAGCGTTTCTCACGTCGATTTCAATAATATCAAGCGGCTCCTTTTTCTCGGTGATGTTCCTCGCATCCAAAACAGCAGTAATCGCCTGCTCCAAAAGCGAAATGTGCCTGATATTGGTAACGGTCAAGCTTTCAGACTGTCTGACACTGCCCCCGTAGACCATTTTTTCAACAAAATCGCCCACTTCCTCCAAGCCTTCACCGTTTTCCATACTTGTGCGAATTATCTCTACTCCTTTAAGAGTAGACGAAATGTCTTCCTCTCTTACCTCGCAGCCTATGTCTGATTTATTTAAAAGCACCAGACTTTTTTTCGGCTCGAGGGCCTTCATAATTTCAAAATCCTCCGAAGTAAGCTTTTCGCCCCCGTCTATCACCATAATAATCAGATCGGCCTCATTTAAAGCCTTTCTGCTTCTTTCAATACCAATCCTCTCTATTTTGTCATCGGTTTCGTGAATACCCGCCGTATCCGTAAGCCGAACCTCAATTCCGCGAATGTTTGTCGCTTCTTCGATGGTATCTCTCGTAGTGCCGGCAATATCCGTCACAATCGCGCGACTTTCACCAAGCAGCCTGTTCATCAGGCTCGACTTACCGACATTCGGTCTGCCGACAATGGTAATACCGATACCTTCCCTGACAATCCTGCCGCTGTCAGCGCTTTTACGAAGCTCAGTAAGACTGTCATAAATATCCGAAAGTGCCTGTGAAAGCCTTGCGTAAGTCAGCTCCTCGATGTCCTCGTCGGGATAGTCGATATTAACAGTCATTTCAACAAGCGTGTCCAGAATCGACTTTCTGGCCGCAGAAACAGCCTCACTAAGCCTACCACCCAGCTGGCCAAGTGCACTGTCATAAGCCTTGTCCGACCGGGCGGAAATCAAGTCCATCACTGCTTCGGCCTGAGAAAGATCCAGCCTGCCGCCCAAAAAGGCCCTCTTCGTAAACTCTCCCGGCTCAGCCATTCTTGCACCCTCAGACAGCACCAGCGCCAAGACCTTGCGCAGAGCAACTATGCTGCCGTGGCAGTCAATTTCCACCACATCTTCGGTTGTGTAAGTATGAGGCGCAGGCATGTAAACAGCAAGCACTTCGTCGATTACCGCACCTTGCCCATCCCTGATGTGCCCATATGTCAGCTGTCTCGGCAGAAGCTCTACGCCTTTGGGCGTAGTAAAGATTTTTCTCAAAATATTCGCCGATTCATCTCCACTTATTCTTATAATTCCAATGCCGCCCTGTCCCATAGCAGTCGCTACTGCGGCGATAGTGTCTTCTCTCATATTTCAAATAAAAAACAGGCTGCCTGAAAGCAGACAGCCGTTTAAACTATTTAGTAAGCTCGATAATGATTCTTCTGTAAGGTTCTTCACCCTCACTTCTGGTAACTACCTGAGGGCTATTCTGAAGTGTTGCGTGAATTACCTTTCTTTCGTAAGGATTCATCGGTTCTAAACGAACGCTCTTCTTAGTTCTTACTACCTTGTCAGCAAGTCTGTTTGCAAGCTGCTGCAGAGTCTTTTCTCTCTTTGCTCTATAGTTTTCTGCGTCAACAACAACGCGCATATACTTTTCTTTGTTTTTGTTTACGACCAGACTGGTAAGGTACTGGATAGCGTCGAGAGTAGCGCCTCTCTTTCCGATCATAGTACCGCTGTCCTTACCATCGATATCGAGGAATATACATTCATCGTTCATGCAAGCAGTAATTGTCAGGTCGAGACCCATGCTGTCGATTACTTCTCTGAGGAAAGTAATTGCTGCGTGATCAGTTACAGGTACGCAATCTTCAGGCTTTGCCTGTGGTTCGATCTTTTCAATCTTCTTTTCTTTTTTTGCAATGTTTTTCTTTTCCGGTCTGCGTTCAGGCCTTCTTTCAGGTCTGGACTCTTTTGTTTCTCTTTCCTTTGTCTCTGCCTTTGCAGGCTTTTCAAAATGCTCGAAACGGTTTTCCTTTTTAGGTTCAGGTGCAGGCGCCTTTTCAGGCTTTGCTGCGACCTTCTTTTCAACTCTGACCTTTGCAAGCTTTGCACCAAGTCCGAGGAAGCCCTTTGTAGGCTCTTCGAGCACTGTTACTTCTACTTCATCTATTGTGAGCTTGAGGTCCTGTAATGCAAGCTGTACTGCATCTTCGACACTCTGTCCCCACTTCTCAGAAAAATCCATAAGTTAATTTTCCTCCATTTTGGCTTTCGCTTTCTTTTCCTTTTTCAGTTCAGCTTCTGCCCTCATCAGTCTACGCAGCTTATTAAGATGAACATTAAACCCAATCTGAGTTGCTGTGCTGATGAACCAGTACAGAGTAAGCCCGGCAGGGAAGCTGCGGCCCATCCATACAATGATGATAGGGTAAACATACTTCATCATTTTCATCATGCCTGCGGAGCTGTTAGCCTGAGCCTTTGGATCAAGGCTTGTCTGCTGTTGCTGCGTCTGGTGGAAAGAAATGAAGCTCGTGATTCCGGCTGCGATTGGTAATACCCAAAGATCCGGTTGTGATAAGTCGTGTATCCACAAGAAAGCTTCGTGAATAGCAAAAATCATGCTGTCACTTGTTGTATAGGCAAGCGGATTACGAAGCAGCATAAACAGAGCCATAATGATAGGCATCTGAATCAGCAGCGGCAGGCAGCCACCCATAGGGTTAAAGCCTTCTTCTTTGTAGAGCTGCATCATCTTTTCATTCTGCTTCTCTTTATCATCAGCATATTTTCTCTGAATCTCCATCATCTTTGGCTGAACTTCTGCCATTTTAGTTGAAGATACAATCTGTTTCTTGTAAAGAGGATACAGACAGAACTTGAATATTATGGTGAAGACAATCAGAGTCAATCCATAATTATTTATAACCAGATATAATTGGCTGAGTATCCAACCTAGTGGTTTTGCGATAAGTCCCATATTTTCCTCCGACTATTTCAAAGGGTCATACCCCCCTGGATTCCATGGGTGACACTTTGAAATACGTTTAATTCCAAGATAGCTGCCTTTAAAAAACCCGTACTTTTGCAAGGCTTGGATAAAATAAACCGAACAGGTAGGATAAAACCTGCATTTACTCGGACCAAGCAAAGGCGATATGAAAATTTGATAGACCCTGATTAGGAATATCATAACATATTTCATTCCTGCACCTTTTCCTTTGTTACGCCAGCTCTCCTGAATGCAGAAGAAAGAGATTTCTTTACTTCCGCACATTTTCTTTTCAAAATAGTATTTCTGGCAATTATAATAAAATCATACCCGGTTGCCAGCTCCGGTGAAAGCTGTCTGTAGCTTTCTTTCATGAGTCTGCGGGCCCTGTTTCTGGAAACCGCATTTCCGACCTTTTTAGAAGCTAAAAAAGCTGTTCTGTTGGTTTTGAGACCATTCTTTCGGTAAAAGAGCACCACATATCGGTCTCCAACTGATTTGCCCTTGTTATAGATACAGGCAAAATCAGACTTTTTGCGTAGAACATTAGGTTTTAACATAATAACCTTTCCAAACAAAAAGACCACTTATGGCGGTCTTTATGCTGATAACTTCTTTCTTCCTCTAGCTCTTCTTCTCTTTAAAACATTTCTACCGTTCTTTGTGCTCATTCTCTTGCGGAAACCGTGTTCCATGCTTCTCTGTCTCTTCTTCGGCTGTAAAGTCATTTTCATAGTCGCACACCTCCTTACATATTAAATTAATTTCGTGCATATCTAAATTTCAATAATGCACAGATACCTACGTATTATATAATTTTTTTGATGAAAAGTCAATGTAAAATGCTCCATTATATTGAATTATTAAGGATTACGAGTACATTTACGAAAAAAGCACAAGATATTGTGTAAATTAAAAAAGATATGCACAATTTTTTCCACTTTATGTGGATAAACTTGTTTTTTAAAGAAAAATTTATTTTAAATTTTAATTAGAGTTTTCCACTTGTCTGTGGATAACTTTTTAGGTATAATTAAACTGTACTTATAAAAAAATAAATTTACAAGGATACCGAAATGACCAACATTGAATTAGCTAACAATTGGGAAAAGGTTCTGGAAGCAATCAAACCTATTATTCCACCTATAGCGTACAATACCTGGTTCTCAAATTTAAAAGCAAAAAGAATTGATGAGAAACTGGGCATTTTATTTTTATCGGCAGATAACGACATGGCAAAGGATATGCTGAACAAACGTTATCTTCCTTTAACTACCAATGCAATAGAATCTGTTTTTGGAAAACAATATTCCGTATCTATTTTCGTAGAACAAAAGATGGAGCTCATTCCTAACGGAGATCCCGAAAATCATTCAAAGGAATTTACAGACGAGAATTGGCTGAATCCAAAATTTACTTTCGAAAATTTTATTGTAGGTGAAAATAATAAATTTGCCCACGCTGCAGCCGTTGCCGTTGCCGAATATCCATCAGAAAGTTATAATCCCCTCTTTCTCTATGGAGGTTCCGGACTCGGAAAGACTCATTTAATGCATGCAATAGGATGTTATATATTAAAAAACACAAAGTTTAAAAAGAAAGTCCTTTACGTTTCATCGGAAATGTTTGTAAATGAGCTCATTTCAGCCTTAGGAAGCGGAACTATCAGAACTACAAACAAGACCAGTGAGTTCAGAAGAAAATATAGAGATGTGGATGTCCTGATGATAGACGATATCCAGTTCCTCGAAAAAAAGGAACAATGTCAGGTTGAATTTTTTAATACTTTTAACGAGCTTTATAATCAGAAAAAGCAAATCATCATTTCATCGGATCGTCCGCCTACAAATCTAAAGACATTTGATGAAAGGCTTACTTCAAGACTTTCATGCAGTATGGTTGCGGATTTAACTCCTCCGGATCTCGAAACGAGAATAGCTATATTATTAAACAACGCAAATAATGACAATATAACTGTAGATGAAGATTTACAGGAAGTTATAAATGTTATTGCGGAAAAATTTCCTAATAATATCAGAGAACTTGAAGGAGCTTTTTCAAGAGTTGTTTCTTTCTCTGAGCTGATGAACGAACGTATAACTGTCAGATTTGCAAAGGAAGTATTAAAAGAAATATTTACAGAAAAGGACAATGAAGTAAATCCGGTAAATATAAAAAAGAAGGTTTGTAAATATTTTAATATAAAAGTGTCTGACATAGAATCCTCAAACAGAGCCAGAAAGTTCGCTTATCCAAGGCAGATTTCTATGTTTCTTTGCAGAGAGTTAACAGATCTTTCACTTCCTAAAATAGGAGAATATTTCGGAGGCAGAGATCATACGACGGTTATTCATGCTTGTAATAAAATAAGTGAAGAATTTAATAAAAGCGAAGAATGCAGAAAGTTAATTATATCTCTTAAAGAAGAAATACAGGGATAATAATAACATCTTCTAACATTTAATAAACATTCTTTTTAACACTAAAAAATATTAAAAAACAAAGCTTTAATTAAGTTTTCCACATTATAAACAAACCCTAATATAATTACTAAAAAATTTATTTAAAATAATTCATTTTCAGCGGAGGCTATCTATGAAATTTACTTGCAACCAGGTTACACTCACTAAAGCATTAAATACAGTTTCAAAAGCAGTAAGCAGCAAGACAACAATAAACATATTGAGAGGAATTTTAATAAAGGTTACTTCTGAAGGAAAATTAATTCTTACTGCTTCAGATTTAGATCTTTCTATAGAAAAAATCATAGATGTAGAAAATTACGAAGAAGGATCTCTTGTTGTAATGGCAAGACTTTTTGAAGATATTGTTCGTCGTCTTCCTTCAAATACGGAAGTAACAGTAGAGGAAAGTGAAGACGGAAATGTTTACATCAGAGCCGGAGAAACGGAATTTAAGATTGTAGGATTACCTGCGGAGGAATTTCCTGCTCTGGGAGAAATTGAAGGAGCAAAGGATCAGCTTTTAATAGATAAAGAAATATTAAAAGAAATGATCAGAAAAACAAGCTTTTCAGCCAGTATAGATGAATCAAAAGGCATTATAGTAGGTGTTCTTCTTGAGAAGAAAAATGATTCATTTAATATGGTAGCTCTGGACGGATTCCGTATGGCCGTTTGCAAGAAAAAGATATCTAATGAAAAAGAAAATTCATTGATTATAACAGCAAAAATACTCAATAATTTAAATAAAATAATTTCAGATATTGAGGAAGATACCGAAGTAAAAATTATTTTCTCAAAAAAGAAGGCTCTGATAGAAATAGAAGAAACAAAGGTTGTAATCAGGCTGCTGGAAGGGGAATTTATAAAGTATAATGATATAATTCCAAAGGAACATAAATGCAGAGTAATAGTAAATACAGCTGAAATGACAGATTGTATTGAACGAGCTTCACTTCTTGCGAAAGAAGGAAAAAACAATCTGATCAGAATGAAAATAGAAGACAATTCAATAATAATTACCTCCAGGTCAGAGGAGGGAAATGTTCGAGAAGTGATATATGCGGAAATAGAGGGAGAAGGCCTTGAAATAGGATTTAACTCTAAATACATTCTGGATGTGTTAAAGGTTACAGAAGATGAAAAAATAATAATGGATTTCAATTCTGCTGTTAACCCTTGCATAATCAGATCCGTCGAAGAAGATAAATATGAATATCTCGTTTTACCGGTAAGAATTTCTAATTTAGGTTAAAAGGAAATTAATCATGTATATTAAAGAGCTTCACTTGGAAAATTTCAGAAACTACGACCATTTAGACATTGAATTCGATCCAAAAATTAATCTGATTCTCGGAAATAATGCCCAGGGAAAAACGAATATTCTTGAATCGATTTATCTGTCCTCGTGCGGCAAAAGTTTCAGAACATCAAAAGATAATGAAATGATTGGTTTCGGTGCAAATTTCTGCCGCGTCGGTGTAAAAGCACTAAAAGCAAACGGCAAGGAAGTTAAAATTGAAATCGCCATTTCAAAAGAAAAAAAGGCTGCAAATGTTGATGGAATTCCGGTTAAAAAAGCAACAGACATATTGAAAAACATTTATGTAGTTGCTTTTACACCTGAAGATCTTCGAATAGTAAAGGATGAACCTGAAAAACGCCGCAGATTTTTAAATCGTGAAATTTGTCAGTTGAAAGGCTCATACAGTACTTATCTTTCACTTTACAGGAGAGCTCTGCACCAGAGAAATACTCTTTTAAAGGAAAACCATGTGGATCAGTCATTACTTGCATCTTATGATGAAGAGCTTGTAAAGTATGGTGTTCCTCTTATTAAAGAAAGAACATTTTTCTATGAAAAGGTTGCAAAAATTTCAAAGAGTATACATGAAGATATAACCGGACATAAAGAATCCTTAAAGATTACTTATGAGCCGAGCATTCCTATTGCCGGAGAAAATGAGAATCAAAAGGATTTATTTTTTAACGAGCTTGAAATGAGCCGTGACAATGATATAAGAATTCACCATACCACAAAGGGTCCTCACAAGGATGATATAAAGCTTACAATAGACAATGTAGATATCAGACATTACGGATCGCAGGGACAGCAGAGAACCGCTGCTTTGGCATTAAAGCTTGCCGAGGTCAGAATAATAAAGGAGGAAACCGGCGAGAGTCCGATTTTGCTGCTCGATGATGTAATGTCGGAACTTGACAGTGAGCGTCAGGCTTATATGATAGAATCTTTCGGAGATGTTCAGCTTTTCGTAACAACTACCGACCTTTACGATCAGGTAAAGGATTCATTTAAAACAGGAAAGGTATTTAATATATCAAAGGGCGTTGCAAAAAATAAAGACGAAGCCGAAAAGACTGCCCAAACTGCGGATGCCGAAAAGAAAAAAGAGCTTTTGGAAAAAAAGCTCGGAAAGCTTTTAGGGGATAAAAAGTAATAAAAAGCAAAAGAAGTGTTGTTTCAGAGAAAGAAAATGGAAAGAAGAAAAAGTAAAAGAAAAATATGTTTTCTGGTTGCCTTTATGCTGATTTTTTCTGTTGCAATAACAGGATGCGTAGAAAAAGCCGAAAAAACAAAGGATGATTCTCTCGAAAAAGTATTAAACTCCGGGCAGCTGATTGTAGGAATTGACGGAGGCTTTTACTCCATGGCCTTTTACGACGAAAACGGGATACTTATGGGCTTTGATGTTGATATGGCCAGAGAGGTTTGCAGCAGGCTTGGCGTAGAATATGTGCCAAAAAAAATAACCTGGAGCGAAAAAGAAGATATTCTGAATAATAATGGCGTGGATTGTATTTGGAGTGCGATGTCAATTACTCCGAGCAGAGAAGAAAGTATGGCACTTTCGGAGCCTTATCTCAACAACAGCTTTATATTCCTGGTTCCCGGGAAAAGCGAGGCCAGATCTTCCAGAGATCTGATTAATAAAGTAGTTGGCGTTCAAAAGGGTACGACAGGATATGATGCTCTTTATTCTTCGGATATAAAGGATGATGTTTCCGTAATACTCGATTCATATCCGAATTTACTGAGTAAGCTGCAAAGAGGGGTTCTGGATGCAGTACTGATAGACTCTACGTTTGCATATCATTTTATTTACACAAACGAGGATAAGTTTTATGTCCTTTCAGACAGCCTAGGAGATGATGAATATGCAATAGGCTTCAGAAAGAATGATTTAAAGCTCCGTGATGCAATTCAGGAAAAAATAGACGAAATGATGGCAGATGGTACTCTGGCAGAGATTTCGGAAAAATGGTTCGGAAGTAATATTACTATAGCAAAGTAGGCTTTCAAAGGAGCCGTATGTGATGGGAAAGAATAAAAAAGTAGAAAAATTTATAATTCGCTATTTGTCGAACATAGTGGTAACATTTCTTATAATCATAATGTTTATAGGGGTTATTTTTACTTACTATACTTTGCTTTACAATGAGACCCGCGAAAATATCATTCACCAGGGTCAGATTGGAGCGATTTCTTCGGCAGAGCAGATAAACAAATATCTCTCAAAGGGAATAAACACGATAAATTTAATGAGTTATTCCCTGGACAATATGATTCGTGACGGAGTAAGTGTAGAAGATGTTGAATCCTTTATGATTTCAAGTACGCCGGTTATTGAATGCGTAACTTCAGGCGATTCAACGGGCTTGTACGGCTATATTTACGACACTTATATCGATTCGCTCGGCTGGATTCCGGAAGAGGGCTATAACCCAATAGAGCGCCCTTGGTATATAGGCGCAAAGGCCAATATAGGAAGAGTTGCCGTAGTGGATCCATATCTCGACAGCTACACAAATACTATGATGATAACGCTTGCAAAAACACTTTGTGATACAAAGGGTGTTGTTGCAGCGGATTTTTCTATGGGAAGACTTCAAAGACTGACAGAAGATCTTTCTACCAAAAGTGGCAATTCAAACATAGAAATCGTTCTTGACAGAAAATATCAGGTAATTGCCCATTCTGACAAATACGAAGTAGGAAAAAATTATTACAAAGAAGAGGACACCTTTGGAAGTGCGGTTGTAGATGCTATGACAGAGACAAAGGATGACAATTTTTCTCTTACCTACAATGATAAAGAGTATATAGGCTACAAGGTAAAAATAGAAAATGATTGGCTTTGCGTTTCTCTTTTCGATGCGACAAAGCAGCTTGCAAGGCTGAAGCAAATCCTTAATTATACTATTATTACCCTGATTTTGTGCGTTGCAGTGCTTTTGGCAATCATGATTTATTCAGGTAGAAAAAGCAGACTGGCTCAGATATTAAACGAGCAGACAAAAAAGGCAATCGCTGCAAGCGAAGCAAAATCTTCCTTCCTCTCGAACATGTCACATGAAATTCGAACACCGATTAACGCAATCCTCGGTATGAATGAGATGATTCTGAGAGAGAGCGAAGAGGAAAACATAATAACTTATTCAAAAAATGTCAGAGTAGCCGGAAATACTCTGCTTGGCCTGGTTAATGACATCCTCGATTTTTCAAAAATTGAGGAGGGAAAAATCGAAATCATTGATGTTGATTACGACATTTCTTCAATGATAAATGACCTGGTCACCATGATTCAGGCCAGAGCCGATCGAAAGGGTCTGCTATTAAAGCTTGATTTTGACAGGAGACTGCCAAAACAGCTCTGCGGAGATGAGATTCGCATAAAGCAGGTTATTGCAAATATACTTACAAATGCTGTCAAATACACTCAGGAGGGCAGCGTAACCTTCCGCATAGGATATGAACGGATACCTGATGACGATAAAAATGTAATGCTTGATGTTTCCGTTACGGATACGGGTATCGGAATAAAGGCCGAGGATATAGAAAAAATCTTCATCAAATTCGAACGCGTCGAGGAGGAGAGAAATCGCAATATTGAAGGTGCGGGTCTCGGTATGACTATTACGAAGAATCTCCTTGAAAAGATGGGGAGCAGTCTTGAAGTACAGAGCGTTTACGGCGAAGGTTCGACATTCTCGTTTAAATTAAAGCAGAAAGTACGTACTTGGGAAGAGCTCGGTGATTACGAGGAAGCTTATCATAAATCCCTTTCAAAGCAAAAGAAGTACAGAGAGAAATTCACCGCTCCGCAAGCCGAACTGCTTGTGGTTGATGATGTTCCTATGAACCTTGCGGTTATTAAGAGTCTGCTTAAAACAACCGCAGTGAAAATCGATACTGCAACAAGCGGTGATGAGTGCATCGGTATGACGCACGAAAAGAAATACGATTTAATCCTGCTTGACCATATGATGCCGGGAAAGGATGGAATCCAGACACTGCGTGAAATGCGCTTTGATTCCGAAAACAAAAATCTGTATACTCCGATTATCTGTCTTACGGCGAATGCGGTAGCAGGTGCCAGAGATGAATATCTCAGGAAGGGCTTTGATGACTATCTGACCAAGCCTATAGATACGGACAGACTTGAAGAGATGCTGATGATGTATCTTCCAAAGGAAAAAATCATAAAGAGTGTTTCCGGGGAAACGCCAAATGAAAGCGCTTCCGAAAAGCAAAGCGTTCCGGACTGGCTCTTTGATATTAAAGCTCTCGATGTAAAAAAAGGCCTTTCCCACTGCGGAGAAGCGGAGTCTTATCTCGAAACTCTGAAAATTTACGGCAGCAATGCTGCTTCCTCGGCAGACGAGATAGATCGTCTTTGGAAGTCGGGCGACAAAGAGAATACGACAGTAAAGGTACATGCAATAAAGAGCTTGTCGCGTGCCATCGGTGCGGAGGAAATAGGCAGCTTGGCGGAAAAGCTTGAGCTTGCCGGCAAAAATGGAGAGTATGACATTGTGGCAGCTGAAATTGATAGCCTGACGGCGCAGATTCGCGCGGTATGTAAAGGCTTGGCGCCGCTTTGTCAAAAGGAGCCGGAGGAAAACGCCGAAAATCTTTCGGAGATAACCGAAGCGGAGCTGACGGAAGCTTACGAAGGTCTTTTGGTGGCGGTTTCAAACATGGATACCGAAAGTGCAAATTATATATTTAACTACCTCGCAGATTATGCAATTTCGGAAAGCGAAAAAGAGCGCTTTGAAAAAATAAAGCATGCTGTTTCGGAATTTAACTGGGAGGAAGCAGCCAACTTGTTGAAAGCATAGGGAAAGGCAAAATAAATGGCAAAAGTATTACCTGTAAACAATACCGAAGGAAAAGTAGTTATATTAAACAGAGGTCCCGCACTTATGGCAAATATGCTGGTTTCGATACTAAAGGAAAGCGGCATAGGGGCTTCCATGATTTCGCCGAATATTGAAGAAATCAGGACAGAAAACGACGAGGCGGATGTTTTTATGATTTTCGCCGGCGAAGGCATGAGCACAAAGCAGGAAGAAATGGTCTTTCTGAAGGACCTTTGCTTTAGCGAAAATAAACCTATATTTATTCTCGGATATAAAAAAGAAATCGAGGACCTTGAGGAAATTATTCCTAAAAAAATGGTAATGAAGGAATTTTTGAGGCCTGCGGATTTCAAAAATATTTCTCTTTACCTGGCATCTGTGATAAATACGAGCGTGGCGCACAAAGAGAGAAAGCATTTGCTGCTGGTAGACGACGACGCAACCTTTCTCCAGACGCTGCAAAGCTGGTTTGGCGAGAAGTATGAGGTGACAGCCACAATATCAGGCATGCAGGCAATTACCTGGCTTGCGACGCACAGGCCGGATTTAATTCTGCTTGATTATGATATGCCGATAACTCCGGGTCCGCAGGTGCTGGAAATGATCAGAAGTGAAAACAATTCGGCAAATATTCCGGTAATCTTCCTGACCGGCAGAGACGACCGTGAGAGCGTTGAAAAAGTTATGGCGCTGAGGCCTGACGGATATCTTTTGAAATCTTTGCCGAGGGCTGAGATTATGGCTTCGATTGAAAATTTCTTTAACAAAACGAAGTGGGAAAATCTTTATAAGGGCTAAATGCGGAAAATATAGACGGATAAAAAAGACTGTTAAAGGCGGTGAAAAAGTAGTGGAAACCGCCTTTTTTATTGCCATTTTTGGAAACGGGTATATACCCTCAGAAAAATATGCCGCTACGAGCCAAAAATTAACGATATTACACACTTTTTCTTGAAAAACGGCAAATATTGCGATATAATGATTTTGTGTGTAAAGAAACACCTAAAAGCAAAGCAACAAAAAGAAAGGGAATGATGCAATGACTGAAAAGGAAATGGCAGCCGCTTCATATGGCGCCGAGCAAATACAAGTCTTGGAAGGTCTGGATCCGGTTCGCAAAAGACCGGGTATGTATATCGGTTCAACAGGCCCGAGGGGACTTCACCACTTGGTATATGAAATAGTGGATAACTCCGTCGATGAAGCGTTAGCCGGTTTTTGCAAAAATATAAATATAACCATCCAGAGCGATAACTCTATTATGGTTGAGGACGACGGCCGCGGCATGCCGGTTGACATCCATCCGAAGATGGGTATTCCGGCTGTAGAGGTTATTCATACCGTGCTGCATGCCGGCGGTAAGTTCGGCGGCGGAGGATACAAGGTATCAGGCGGTCTTCACGGCGTTGGTGCTTCAGTAGTAAATGCCCTCTCCACCAGAATGGAGGTAGAGGTTAGAAGAAACGGCAAAATATATGCGATCGCTTTTGAAAGAGGAAAGACCGTAGAAAAGATGCATGAAATCGGTGAAAGCCGCAAGACAGGTTCAAAAACCATCTTTTGGCCGGACCCTGAGATCTTCGAAGAAACCATCTTTAACTATGATACTCTGCAGCACCGTCTCAGAGAGATGGCGTTCCTGAACAAGGGCATCAAAATTACGCTCGAAGATAAGCGCGAGGACCACAAAAAGAAGGAAGAATTCCACTACGAGGGTGGTATCCGCGAATTCGTAAAGTTCCAGAACCAAAACAAGGAAGCCATTCATCCCGACATCATTTATTTTGAATATATCAGAGCAGAGCTCGAGGTTGAAATTGCAATGCAGTACACCGATAAATACAACGAGCTCGTGCTTTCCTATGCAAATAATATCAGTACCACCGAAGGCGGTACGCACATGGTCGGATTTAAGACTGCGCTTACCAAGGTCTTTAACGATTATGCGCGCAAAAATAATTTCCTCAAGGACAAGGATGATCCTCTCTCCGGTGAGGATGTCCGCGAAGGTCTGACGGCCATCGTTTCCGTAAAGCTGCAGGAGCCTGAGTTCGAAGGTCAGACAAAGACAAAGCTCGGAAATCCTGAAATGCGTGGATTTGTTGAAACAACCACAACGGAAAACCTCACAGCCTTCCTTGAAGAAAATCCTGCACAGGCAAAGATTATACTCGACAAGTGCTTACGCGCTGCCAGAGCCAGAGAAGCCGCTCGCAAGGCAAGAGATCTGACACGCCGCAAGAATGCGCTTGACAGCTTTGCTCTCCCGGGCAAGCTCGCAGACTGCTCCGAAAAGGATCCGAGCAAGTGCGAAATTTACATTGTCGAGGGTGATTCCGCCGGCGGTTCCGCAAAGGACGGCCGCGACCGCAAGCGCCAGGCAATTCTGCCACTTCGCGGAAAGATATTAAACGTTGAAAAAGCAAGACTTGACAAGATATTAAATTCCGAAGAAATAAAGAATATGATCACAGCATTCGGCTGCGGTATCGGATCAGAGTTCAATATTGAAAAACTGAGATACCACAAGATTATCATCATGACCGATGCCGATGTCGACGGTGCTCACATTCGTACGCTTCTTCTGACATTCTTCTTCAGGTACATGACTCCGCTGATCGAAGGAGGATATGTATATGCGGCTCAGCCACCTCTGTTCCAGGTAAAGAAGGGCAAGGATGTTTATTACACCTACTCAGACAAGGAACAGGAAAAGCTCCTCGCTTCTCTGGCAGATCAGCCGGGTAAAGCCGACATCCAGAGGTACAAGGGTCTTGGTGAAATGGATGCAGAGCAGCTTTGGGACACAACCATGGACTACACAAAGAGAACTCTCGTGCAGATTACCATGGATGATGCTACAGCTGCAGATGAAATATTTACCATCCTGATGGGCGACAAGGTTCCGCCTCGCAAAAAATTCATTGAAGAAAATGCAAAATATGCAACACTTGATGTATAGACGGAGGGCGTAAATAAATGGCAAAAGAAAAAGAACCCGTTGAAACTCCTGTTCTTGAGGACCAGCGTCTGATTCAGCATGAGATTCACGATGAAATGAAAAATTCATACATCGATTATGCGATGAGCGTAATCGTAGGCCGTGCCCTCCCTGATGTCAGGGACGGTCTGAAGCCTGTACACAGGCGTATTCTCTACGGTATGAGCGAGCTTGGCGTTACACCGGACAAACCACACAAAAAGTCCGCCCGTATCGTCGGCGAGGTAATGGGTAAATATCACCCTCACGGTGACTCATCCATTTACGATGCTATGGTAAGGCTGGCTCAGCCGTTTAATATCAGATATACGCTCGTGGACGGTCACGGAAACTTCGGTTCCATGGACGGCGACGCTCCGGCTGCAATGCGTTACACCGAAGCCCGCATGTCTCCACTGGCTCTCGAAATGCTGCGCGATCTCGATAAAGAAACCGTCGACTTCGTGCCAAACTTCGACGAGGAAGAGAAAGAGCCTACCGTACTGCCTTGCCGCATTCCGAACTTACTCGTAAACGGCAGTAACGGTATCGCCGTAGGTATGGCGACTTCCATTCCGCCTCACAATCTTGGCGAAGTCATCGACGCATGCGTTCTGCTGATTGACAATCCGGAAGCAACAGTCGAAGACCTGATCAAGATAGTGAAGGCTCCGGACTTCCCTACCGGTGCCACAATTTTGGGCAGAGCCGGCGCCAGAGAGGCTTATCTGACAGGCCAGGGCAAGGTCGTAGTTCGTTCGGTTTGTGAAATCGAAGAGACCTCCAGAGGCAAGACTCAGATTGTCGTAACGGAAATTCCTTATCAGGTAAACAAAGCGGTTCTGGTAAGTAAAATAGCCGAAATGGTAAAGGAAAAACGCCTGGACGGTATTACAAATATCCAGGACGAATCCAACCGCGAAGGTGTTCGCGTGGTAATTGAGCTGCGGCGTGATGTAAATCCTCAGATTATGCTGAACAAGCTTTTCAAGCATACCCAGCTTCAGGAGAACATCTCCATGATTATGCTGGCGCTTGTTGACGGGCAGCCGAAAATCTGCAATCTCCACACACTGATTTCGGAATACCTCAAGCATCAGAAGGAAGTCGTAACCAGACGTACAATCTTCGATAAAAAGAAGGCAGAGGCAAGAGCCCACATTTTAGAGGGCTTGCGCATCGCACTCGACAATATCGACGAGATAATCAAAATAATTCGTTCATCCTACAATGACGCAAAAGAGAAGCTCATTGAAAGATTCGGTCTTTCGGAAATTCAGGCGCAGGCCATCCTTGACATGAGGCTTGCAAGACTCCAGGGTCTCGAAAGAGAAAAGATTGAGTCCGAGTACAAAGAGCTGATGGAAAAGATTGCTTACTACGAGTCACTTCTCGCTGACGAGCATCTGCTGATGGGCGTTGTAAAGGACGAGCTTTTGGAAGTAAAGAAAAAGTGGGCAGATCCTCGTCGTTCAAAGATTGTTGCGGCAGAGGACGACTTTGACGAGGCGGACCTTGTTGAAGAGCAAAAGGTTGCCGTTACCCTCACTCACCTCGGATATATAAAGAGAGTTCCTGCAGATACCTACAGAACTCAGCGCAGAGGCGGCAAGGGCATTACGGGCCTCACCACCAGAGAAAACGATTTCGTGCGCAATCTGATTATCACATCGACACATGACGATCTGATTTTCTATACCAACACAGGAAAAGCGCATCGCATAAAGGCTTACGAGATTCCGGAGGCGACCAGAACAGCAAAGGGAACGCCTGCTGTAAACTTCCTCTCACTGATGCAGCGTGAAAGGATTACTGCAGTGCTTTCGGTACCGCAGGCAAATGAAGATAAATATCTGATTCTCGTTACAAAGAACGGTACAATCAAAAAGACTGCAATTTCCGAGTTCAATACGAACAGAAAGACCGGCCTGATTGCAATTTCCCTCAAGGAAGATGACGAGCTGGTTGATGTAAAGCAGACATCCGGTACCGATACAATCATAATCGTTACAAAGAACGGTAAGTGTATCTCCTTCTCCGAAGAAGATGTCCGCCCTATGGGACGTATCGCAGGCGGTGTTCGCGCAATCAAGCTTGAAGACGATGATGAAGTCGTTTCAATGGAGCTCGTTCAGCCGGGCGAAGAGCTGCTGGTTGTAACAAAGAACGGCTTTGGAAAGAGAACCCCTGTAACTGAGTACAAGATTCAGGTAAGAGGCGGAAAGGGTCTTCTGACTTACGACAAGGCAAAGTTCAAAAAGACAGGAGAGCTGATCGGTGCTATGGTTGTAGCGGAGGATGATGATGTTCTGCTGATCAATTCAGACGGCATTATTATCAGAATCAACGCTTCCGAGGTTTCCCGCCTCGGCAGAGCAACTCAGGGCGTAAAGATCATGAAGGTTGAGGACGACGCCGCAATCGTTGCAATGGCAAAGGCCATCCGCGAGGACGACGAAGAACCCGAAAGCTAATCTGGGGACAGGCACCAAATTGGAAAAAATTCTAATTTGGGGACAGGTTGCAGCTAATAAAAAGGCACGATCAAAAGATCATGCCTTTTTTCTTTTACAGTGATTTAACATGCCTGTTTGTCAAAAGCAGAACAGCAGTAATTGTGAATCCGGCTGCGCAAGTGGCAAGAAGCATTGTGCTGCCAAAGGCCTGAAGCGTCGCCCCCGCTAATACAGAGGCGATTGGGATCATGCCCTGTGAGCCTACGCTTATGATGCTGCCTACCTTGCTGAGCATATTCTTTTCCACCTTGCGCTGGATGGTGGTGTTGAGAGGGATGTTGATAAAAGAGAGCAGAAAACCAACTGCGAGGCAGCCTGCTGAAAATAAAAGCAAAAAGGCATTCAAAGAGGTATCTGAAGCCACCAGCCAGCCGTAGCCGACTGCCAGGGCAATAACCACAGCCGAAAAGAGACACAGCCTTTTGGCAATCTTCATGCCGCAATTATCCTCCTGCTCTTTAGCGCCTATGATTACGGCTCCGATCAGAGAGCTGACTCCTATGCATACGCCGAACACGGAAGACCACAGTTCCGGCTTTAATACGCTGTCAAACAGATAAGTCGGTGCGTTTTGCAAATCCGTCTTGATGAAGTACGGAATGAAATTTCCGGTCACAGGAGTGAAGAAGAAGTTGATAAAAAGAGCTGCGCCCAGGATAGCCATGATGGCCTTACGGACTTTCAGATAAAGTATGCCATTTTTCATATCTGAAATTGCCAGACGCAGCGTTATCGGCTCGGCAGAAGGCGTGTGATTATACCGGATAAGCATTTCCGAAACCCCGGAGGCTATAAAGCATGCGCCTACTGCCGGGAAAAGAACTTTTAAAGGCAGCGTCGCATACAGGATGCCTGCCAGTACAACACCCAAGATCGACTCCATGGAGCTCTTAGCTGAAAAGTAAGCATTTGCCTGCTGCAATTGCTGCGGCTCTACAATATTCGGAAGCATTGCTCCGGCGGCCGGATTAAAGATACCGCTGACCATATTGCCCAGGGTGCCGAGTATGAACAGGATAACGATATGCGCTGACGGCGATGGTAGAATTATCATAAGTGCCGTCGCCAGCAGAATCATCCCGCCCTTTACGAAATCACACAGATACATGATTCTTGCTTTGTTGAAGCGATCCCCAAGAACACCGCCTACGGGTGTAAAGATCAGCAGCGCTACTCCGCAAAGAGCAAGATATAAGCCCTGCAGAAAGGCGTTGTTTCCGCTGATTTCCAAGATATAAAAGCTGACGGCGAAGCTGTACAAAAGAGCGCCCAAACCGGAGATCAGCGCTCCGAAAAAGACCAAACGGTAGTTTCTGATAGAAAAAACGTTGAGCACTTTCTTTTCATTTCTCATCTGCAATCAGCTCCTTCCAAATTCTTGACAGCTCGCGGTTTCCCAGCAGGTCCAGGATTGTTTTAACGCTGCCGAAAGCTGTCGCACCCAGATCATCATTCAGGATGACATCGGTGTAGCTTGCAGGATAGTGAAATGTACGGATTCCATAATATGGCGTTGCATCGAATCTTCGGACGGCTGTTAGAGCATCGCGCAGGCACTTCGCAGCTTCTGAGGTTTTTCCTTCCAGCGTATGAATATGGGCCATCACTGTATGCAAGCTTGCCATAAGTTTATCGATATAATCAGCTTTTTCTCCCTCCTTGAAGGGTTTCAGATACGCAATCAGTCCGGATAGCATTTGCTTCGCACCTTCATATTCTCCGCGTTCAGATAAAACCAGCGCATATCCGACAACGGAATCCATGAGACCGAATGTGTTGAGCAGCAATGCTTCGGCGAGGAACGGCTCCGCTTCTTCGTACTTTTTCAGATTCAGAGCCAGAATCATTCCGATTGTACTGCTGTATAGGCCTCCGGCATTATTCTTTTTAAGCAAATCAATGCTTTTCTCGCGTTCGCCGAGAAGCATCCAGGCGCTCGCCATTTCACCGCAGATTGTCTGCTCGCTGATTTTTGCATCGCGATTTAGCGGAATCAAGAGTTTTGCCTGCTCATATAATTCCAGAGCCCTTCTGGTTTCAGCGTGGTCCTTGCTGCCGATACCAAAGAAAGCGTATACCAGAGCGCAGCCATGGACAACTTCAAAGGAGTTTGGATATTTTTTAAGCGCCTTTTCTGCTTCGACCAGCGCCTCGGGATTCCTGACCCGGCAGTACTCCCGTAATCTCTCTTCGATGGCAGCAATATGATTATCCTTCACTCTGTATCCTAAAAGAACATCCATCGAGACATCAAAAAAGTCTGCAATCTCAACAAGCATTCTGAGTTCAGGTGTTGCTTGATCAGTTTCCCATTTGTATACCGAACCGACGGTTACACCCATAGCTTCAGCAAACTGCTCCTGCGTCAATCGACGTTCTTTCCGAAATGTGCGTATATTCTCAGCAAGTGTCAGCTTCATTTTAGAGACCTCCCAAACTATCAAGATTTGTAACCATTATACTCCGACGGATATCGGAAGTGAAGACACCACCAATATTAATAATAAAAACTTTTCACATATTAACAGTATGGGTTTGCCGTAGCTTTACCTATAGTATCATAAGAAGATCAATCAAAAAACGGACTGCCGTATTCAATACGGTAATCCGTTCTTTGTAAAACTATCTTATGAGCCTCCGCATTATGGAAAACCCTTTTATTTGTGAAGTTCGTCTGCGAATTTGCGTCGAATTTCTTTTTCTATGCGGGAAATGGTCATTTGAGACACACCCAGTTCCTCCGCAATATCGCTTTGTGTCATGTTTTCAATATATCGTTTTGTAAATATCCTGCGTTCCCTTTCGGACATCGAGGCAATTACTGTCCGGATAACCTCGGTCAGCTCTACACTTTCAAAGCCTTTATCCTTCACAGCCAAGAACTTCTCGAGTACGGCACCTTCTCCCTCATCGCCTGACTCATCGAACGTTGCGTTCAGAGACTGAGCCGAGTAAGCCTTTGCCGACTCCATTGCCGTAAGCAGCTCATCGAGAGGTATGCCCATGTGGGTGGCAATCTCTGTAGGAGTAGGTGTTCTGCCGAGCTTGGCGAAAAGCTTTTCCTTCGCTTCCGGAATCATTGTGGCAAGTTCCTTGTACTGACGCGGAACCTTCATGGCCCATTCCTTGTCGCGGAAGTATTTGCGTATTTCGCCGAGGATGGTCGGTGTGGCAAAGCTGGAGAATTCAAAGCCCTTGTCGGGATCGAATCGTTCTACGGCGTTAACCAGAGCCATGGCGCCGACCTGGTAAAGATCGTCATAGTCCACACCCTTGTTCATGTATTTTCGGATGAGAATCTCGACCATATAGAGATTATCCTCGACTATTTTATTTCGAAGAGCGATGTCTTTTGTCTGACGAAAGAGCGCAAAAGAGCTTTTGTCTGTCATTTATTCTTCACCATTATTAATTTTTTATTGCCATCTTCACGAACTTCCAGTTTATATGAATCCATAAGACTTTCGATCACGAAAATCCCCATGTCGCCTTCTTCAGGGCAGCGCATGCAGAACAGTCTGTGCTCCTTTGTGATTTTGCCCTTGCTGCAATAGTCCGAAACGCTGATAATCAGGCGGTCTTTCTCAAGCTCTGCCTCGATATCAAAGGACTCGCTAAAGCCTTCTCCGCCGTGGCAAACGACGAATTTGATGGCGTCTTCGACAGCGAGCTGAATATCGTTTACCTTTTCAACGTCAAAGCCGCAGGTCGAAGCGATCCCGCCCACGGTAAGGCGCACGGTCTGCATATATTCCAGCTTTCCGGGAACCTCAAGTCTGACTTTGTCTCCCATATATAGCTCCTTTCACAATGTGTTATGTTTGCAATTTTACTATTTTAATATATTTCAAAATACCACAAAAATCAATGGAATAAACCGAACCTGTCCCCAAATTAGAAAAAATTCCACTTTGGTGCCTGTCCCCAGATTCGCCTTTTGACAAAAAAGAAAAAAAAGAGTATTCTATTGCTATTAAAGTAAAACCAAAAAAGGAGCTAAAGTAAATGAAAAGAGTATTTTCAGGCGTGCAGCCAACAGGAAATTTACACATCGGTAATTATCTTGGCGCGCTGAAACAGTTCGTAGAGTTGCAAGACGAAGCGGAATGCGTTTACTGCGTAGTAGACATGCATTCAATTACTCTGCCACAGGATCCGAAAGAGCTCCGCAGTCATATCCTTGACATTGCGGCACTCTATATGGCAGTGGGGATTGATCCGAAAAGATCAACCATCTTCGTTCAGTCCGAGGTGTCTCAGCATGCCGAACTGTCTTGGGTACTCACTTGCAATTCCTACACAGGTGAACTCTCGAGAATGACTCAGTTTAAAGATAAAGCAAAGGGCAAGGAGTCCGCACCGACGGGCATATTCTCCTACCCTCTTTTAATGGCAGCAGACATTCTGCTGTACGATTCAGATATCGTGCCGGTAGGAAACGACCAGAAGCAGCATATTGAGCTTACTCGCGACATCGCAATCAGAGTAAACAACCGCTTTGACAAAAAGGTATTTGTCGTTCCGGAGGGCCGCTTCATGAAGGAAGGCGCCAGAATTATGGCTCTCGACGATCCGACCTCCAAGATGAGCAAGTCTGCCGAGAATCCTCACAGCCGCATTTCGCTGCTTGACGACGACAGCAAGATCAAAAAATCCATCATGAAGGCCACTACAGACTCACTGGCAAGAGTTCACTATGATGTTGAAAACCAGCCGGGAGTAGCAAACCTCATGACCATCTATTCCGTCTTTTCCGGAAAGAGCATGGAGGAAATCGAAAAGCTTTACGAAGGAAAGGGCTATGGCGATTTCAAAAAAGATTTGGTGGAAATCTCCATCGATGGCATTCGCCCGATTCGCGAGAGATTCAATGAAATCCGCCAGTCGCAGGAGCTTATCACCGCACTTGATGAGGGCCGCGAAAAAGCTTCCGTAATTGCAGAAAGAACGCTTAAGAGAGTATTTGATACCTTCGGTCTCGGCCGCAAATAGGAACCGTAAAGGATAGTTATGACACTATTACAACTCAGATACATCATGGAGATTTACAACAGTGGATCGATTAATCAGGCCGCAAAAAACCTGTTTATGTCGCAGTCCACTGTTTCGGCTGCAATTAAAGAGGTCGAGGAAGAGCTGGGAATTATGATTTTCCGCCGCACAAACCGCGGAATTACTGTTACCGAGGAAGGTCAGGAGTTCATAGCAAATATCCGTCCTCTGCTCGAGCAGGAAAAGAAAATCCGAAAGTACTATAAAACAAAAGGAAAAGAAGAAGAGCCGCGCTTTGCGATTTCGCTTCAAAGATATGCATTCTGTACGGAAGCCTTCGTTCACTTCGTAAAGAAGCAAACCACCGACGCATACGATTTCAAAATCATGGAATGCGACATGGGCCAGGTCATCGAAGACGTTTCCACGCGCAAAAGCGAGCTGGGCATACTTTACTTTTCCGACATCACACAAAAGTATCTCGAGCACATCTTCAGAGACGCAAGGCTTGAATTCCGCCCTATCGCAGAAGCAAGACCGAAGGCCTTCTTTAATCGCCACCACCCTCTTGCCGCACAAAAGAGTGTAAGCCTGGCAGAGCTCGGGCAGTACCCTTGCGTGGTTTTTGAGAAAGACGAAGCCACACCTCTCGGCTTTGCGGAGGAAGTGGGCATGAACGACATATACGAATATGACAGACTGATCAAGATCAATGATCGTGCCACACTTTACAACATCATCGCCAACACCGACGCCGTTTCCACAGGAAGCGGAATATTGCCAAAGGGCTATGTTGACGAGCGCATCGTAGCGCGCCCTATTTCCGACGAAATAGACAATATGCACATAGGCTACATAAAGATTGAAGATGCGGCGCTGAGCGATAATGCCAAAGAGTACATCAGGATACTGAAAGAGATATTGAAAGACAGGTAGAGATTTATGGAGATTGAACTCAAAGAGAAAAAGAAATTCAAGATAATCCAAAACATTATTCCGGTAATAAAGGTTTACAAAGCCCTGCTGCTTATAAAGCCCGAGCAGATTGCTGCCCGCAAGGCTCATGCAGAAGGCGATTATGCAAAGGAGCAGGAAATCATCAGAACCGCCTGCACAAAATGGGCGAGATATCTGATGAAGGTTTTCGGTGCAACCGTCGATGTAGAGGGATATGAAAACCTGCCGGAAAAAGGGCCTGTTGTTTTCGTTGCAAATCACCAGGGCTATGGCGATATTCCGGTGCTCTATTCCGTTCTCGATAAATTCCAGTTCGGATTTTTGGCAAAGACCGATTTATCGCACATACCGGGATATTCTGCCTGGATGCTTGATTTCCATACCCTTTTCCTCGAAAGAGGAAATTCCAGAGAAGCGCTCAAAACCATAAATGAAGCTGTTGAGCTTTTGAACAACGGTTTTTCGATTCTCGTCTTTCCCGAGGGTACGCGTTCTCACGGAAACCCGATGAGAGCCTTCAAAAAAGGCAGCCTGAAGCTGGCTACAAAGGCCGGTGTTCCGGTGGTGCCGATTACGCTCAGCAATACCTATACTTATTTTGAGAGCCAGGGTTATTTCAAGGGCAATCATGCAAAAATGATTATTCACAAGCCTATTGAAACAAAGGATCTTTCAAGACATGAGCAGAACGAGCTCCCGGAAACAACCTTTTGGATTGTCAGGGATGCACTTAATAAATTCGAGCCACAGCCGGATCGCCCTTTAGGAGAGGAAGAGACCGAAGAATAGACAGCGGGTTAAAAATGTTGCAAAATTTTTTCAAAAAGCTCTTGCTTTTTACATGGTTGAATGATATCATATAATCGATAATGAATTTGAAATTTTCTCATCACAACACTTTCAATAAGCAAGGTGCCACGTCGCAAGATGTGGCATCTTGCTTTTTTGAACAGCTTGCTTTATCATAAAAGAAAGCAAAAAGAAGAAACAGACAGAAAAGGAGAATGCTTGATGAATAAAGAACCCGTACTGGTAATAATGGCAGCGGGAATGGGCTCGAGATACGGCGGACTGAAGCAGATGGATCCTGTCGGTAGCGGCGGGGAAGCCATTATCGATTTTTCAATTTATGATGCAATGATGGCCGGCTTCGAAAAAGTGATTTTCATAATAAAACACGAAATCGAGGAAGACTTTAAAAAACTGATAGAGGGCAGATCGGACAGGTTTATGCAGGTGGAATATGCTTTTCAGGAGCTTGACGACATACCTGCCGGTTACCGGGTTCCCGAAGGCAGAGTAAAGCCTTGGGGTACTTGTCATGCCGTTCTTGCGGCAAGGCACCTGGTTGATGGTCCGTTTTGCGTAATAAACGCAGATGACTATTACGGTCCCGGTGCATTCCAGAGCATGTATGATTATCTGAAGACTGCGGAGGAAAACCATTACTGCATGGTGGCATACGAGCTTGAAAAGACTCTGACAGAGAACGGTTCGGTCGCAAGGGGTGTATGCGAGGAGGATGGCAATGGCTATCTGGCCCGCATAGACGAGAGAACAAAAATAATGTGGCATGACGGCGGCATTGCTTACACGGAAGATGACGGAAAAACATTTGTCAGCGTGCCTGAGGGTACACCGGTTTCGATGAACTTCTGGGGATTTACAAAGGGCTTTATGAAAGAGCTCGAGGCAGGTCTTCCGGCATTCCTCGACGATGCACTAAAGAATAATCCGTTAAAGGGAGAATATCTTTTGCCGTTTACGGTCGAGAGACTTCTCAAAGAGGAAAAGATCAGCGTTCGTATGCTTCGCTCCTCTGACAGATGGATAGGTGTTACCTATAAAGAGGACAGACAGGGTGTTGTTGACGCTCTTCAGGCAATGAAGGACAAGGGACTCTATCCTGAAAAGCTTTGGAAATAGCGTCTTTAATAAAGAGGTTTTGTGATGGAAAAAAATACAGTTTCAGAGACACTAACATTAAAGGAAAAGCGACACTACTTGCGGGTAATAACCGCAACAGTGGCGCTTTTACTTGCTTTTGTGGGGATTATCATCTGGTTTTTCAGTGAAATCAAAAAGGCGGAAATGACCACCGACCAAAAGGTGGCAATCAGCCAGCAGTCGGTCGACATTTTTGTGGCTCTCACAGTTGTCTGCTTTTTGATATATCTGATATGCCTGTTTTTCTGGCAAAAGGAAATCAATGCGGATGCAGAGGAAAAGGCGTTTCATCGTATGGAGGTCATTCAGGTTCTCCTCAGTAATTTCAATGCTGCGTATGAAATCGATTTAAATAGCGGCAAATTTGAGCCTTTAATCGCAGAGGATGCGATAAAGGAGTTTCCGGGGGCCGATGCTTTTCTGACCGGCACGATAGACAAAGCACTGCAAAAATATGCTGAAAAATATATTGCCGAGGATTACAGAGAGGGCTTTTTGGAGGTTTCCTCACCGGAATATATCAGAAACGCATTAAAGGATCAGAAATATTTTACCTTTACATATATCGAGGAAAACGAAGGCAAACAGATTTACGGACAGATAAAGGTCAGCAAAATCGGCGACGATTTAAACAAAGTCGTTTACGGCTTTGCAAATGTGGACGATGAAAAGCAGACCGAAATCAGACAGAGGACCATGCTGATGAACGCTCTTAACAAAGCAGAGCGTGCAAATCTCGCAAAGTCGTCCTTCCTGTCGAATATGTCTCATGATATCAGGACACCTATGAATGCGGTTCTCGGTTTTACTACGCTCGCCAGAGTTCATTTAAACGAGCCGCAAAAGGTCGATGAATATCTCAGCAAGGTCATGTCTTCGGGCAAGCACCTACTTTCGCTGATAAACGATGTACTCGACATGAGACGCATTGAAAGCGGCAAAATCAAGCTCGAGGAAGCACCTTGCAGCCTAAACGATATTCTCGACGAGACGGAGGATACATTCATCGAACAGGCACAGGAAAAGGGTATCCACTTTGTCGTAAACCGCAACGCGCTGATTGACGATATGGTTTTCTGCGACAAGCTCCGCATGAATCAGATTCTGCTAAACCTGGTTTCAAACGCAATACGCTTTACAGGCGAAGGCGGGACTGTCGAGCTTCGGGTAAGACAGAGAGCAGAAAGCCGCCGCGGCACGGGAAGCTATGCCTTTTCCGTTCGCGACACGGGCAAAGGCATGACAGAACAAGAGATGGAGCACATCTGGGATCCTTACGAGATGGAGAGCAGCCAGCAGTCGCAGGATGAGAACTCTTCCGGACTTGGGATGTCGATTACAAAGAGCCTGGTTGATTTGATGAACGGTGAAATAACCGTTGAAAGTGAGCCGGGTCAGGGAACCACATTCAAGTTGCTCCTTACTTTCAGGCAGAGCGAGCGTGAAAAGAGAATCAGCCCGGGCGGACCTGTCAGATCTCCAAAGCCTGCAAGAGGCTTCCAGGATGAAGAAGAAGCACTCGGATTAAAGCCTGAGACAGACGAAGCGATAGAGAGCGTAAAGGGAAAGAGAATTTACGAAAATGTCGTAACTAAAAATGAAGAGCAAAAGGAAGAAAGCGAAACGACCTTTAGTCTTCAGGAACAGCTTGAACTGGCAAAAGCAATCGGTCGCGGCAGGCGCGTGCTGATAGTTGATGATAACGATTTAAATCTTGAAATTGCAAACGAGATTTTCAAAGAAGCGGAGTTTGATGTCGATCTTGCAGAGGATGCGGGTATTGCGCTGCAAAAGATAAAGATGGCTCCTGCGGGGACATATTTTGCGGTGTTTATGGATGTTGAAATGCCGGTAATGAACGGATATGAGGCAACTCAGGCAATTCGCGAACTCGAGGACGAAGAAAAAGCAAAGACAACAGTAATAGCTATGACTGCAAACACTTTTGAAGAGGACATAAAGAGAGCCGGTGAAGCAGGAATGAATGCACATATTTCAAAGCCAATCAGCATCACAAAGCTGATAGAAACACTTTCCAGATTTATTTAAAATCAAAGAGGAGGCAAAGGATCGCATGATTTTTCAAAATCTGCATTCCCATACTTTTTACGATGATGGCCAGTGTACAGCGGATATGATGGTAAAGGGCGCAATTGAAGCGGGCCTTGATTCCATCGGAATCTGCTGCCACAGTCCCATACTTCGTCAGGATGCGACATGGTGCATTAAACCGCGAGATGTTAACGATTTCAAAAGGGACGTCTATACGGTCAGGGACAAATACAGCCGCCATATCAACGTATACTGCGGCGTGGAGCTCGATAACATGACTGAGCGAAAGCTCGACCTTTACGGGTTTGAATATGTTATCGGTGCAGTTCATTTCCTCCCTCTGCCTGACGGAACGGCCGAACATCTCGAATACGAGACAATAGACCGCTTTCCAAGCGAAGACGGAGGGCTTGCCGTGCAGTACCGCGAGGTAGATCTTTCCCGCAAGGCGCTGGAGCACTATATTCAGGCCGGCTACGACGGCGACGCAATGGCTACCGCAGAGCTTTACTACAGCCAGTACAAGCGTATGGCAACCGACAAAACTGTTGACATAGTGGCGCATTACGATTTGATCACAAAGTTTGACGAGCCGGAGACCACTCTTCCGGCGAACATGCTGTTTGATATCACAAATCCGCAGTACTTGGAAGCCGCAATCGAAGGAATGCGCATTCTCGTACAGCATGACAAAATATTCGAGGTGAATACCGGCGCAGTAAGCCGGGGATATCGCCAAAGCTTTTATCCTACGCGCAGACTGCTTCGCGAGCTCAAAAATATGGGCGGCAGAATCACACTTGCAACAGATGCGCACAGACCGGAGCATGCGGGCTTTATGCTCGAAGAAGCGGCGCGGTATGCCATGGACTGCGGTTTTAAGGAAATTTGGGTAATGGATAAAGGCAAATTCGTGCCTTCGCAGATTAAAGACTAATGGATGATAAAAAGCTGAGTACAGCGATTGCACAGGCGGTGGCCGAGGCGGGCGGCAGAGCCTTCCTCGTGGGTGGCATAGTTCGCGACAGACTGCTTGGCATTGAAAGCAAGGATATTGATATAGAGGTTCACGGTGTGGAGCCGCAAAGGCTGGAGCTTATTCTCGAAAAGGTTGCGCCCCGGCGCGAAGAGGGTAAAAAAAGCGGCTGCTTTACAAAAGGCGCCAGCTTTGGCGTTTACGGAATCTATGGCAGCAGCATTGATATCGCAATGCCGAGAACCGAGGCGGCAACGGGCCGCGGCCACAAGGATTTCGAAGTTTTTGTAGATCCGTTTATCGGAACAGGGAAGGCTGCCGAAAGGCGCGATTTTACCATAAACGCAATGATGCAGGACATCCTTTCCGGAGAGATTCTTGATGAATTCGGCGGCAAGGAGGACCTCGAAAAAGGGATACTTCGGCATATTACAGACGACGGCTTCAGGGAAGATCCCCTGCGCGTCTTCAGAGCGGCGCAGTTTGCGGCGAGATTTAATTTCAGGGTAGCACCCGAAACAATTAAGCTTTGCAGCAGTATGGACACAGGTGCGCTTTCAAGAGAGCGTGTTATGGGGGAGCTTGAGAAGGCACTGCTGAAGGCCGAAAAGCCGAGCATCTTTTTTGAAGTGCTGCGGGAAATGAATCAGCTTCATACATGGTTTGCAGAGCTTGAGCCTCTGATTGGTCTCGAGCAGAGTCCGATATACCACCCGGAGGGAGATGTCTGGATTCATACGATGCAGGTGCTTGATAATGCGGCAGAGGTTTTGCATACCGAAAAGCACAGACCTTCAAACGAAAAAGGCTTTATGCTCTCAGCACTGATGCATGACCTTGGGAAAGCGGTGACAACAGCCGAAATAGATGGCAGAATCAGGGCGATAAATCATGAAATCGCCGGCCTGGAGATAGCTAGGAGCCTGCTTGGGAGGCTGACTTCGGAAAAAAGCTTGCACTTTTATTCTCTAAATATGATAAAACTACATATGCGGCCGAATATGCTTGCGGGGCAAAACAGCGGCGTCAAGGCGACGAACAGACTGTTTGACGAAAGCGTGGATCCGGTGGGGCTGGTTCTGCTTGCACGTTGCGACAGGCGGCATGAAGCGGACGGCGAAATGTCTGTGGCTTACGAGGAATTTCTTTGGGAGAGGCTTGAAATCTTTAATGAGATGATGGCAAAGCCTTTTGTAAAGGGAGAAGATCTGATAGCTGCCGGCATTGAGCAAGACAAAGCCTTTGGTGAGATTCTCGGCCTTGCCCACAAGCTTCGGCTGGCGGGCGTTCCAAAAAGAGAAGCCCTGGCTCAGTGTCTTCGTTTTGCGGAGGATTTGAGGGGGAAAGCTTAGCAATCGAGTTTTGATGAAGGGAGTATTTATGGCACAAATGTCCAGACAGCAGGAATATACAGAGTTAATGAAGGTCCTTCGAGAATACAGGTTCGACGGATTCTATTACTATATGGATTTTGCGGAGTTTGCCAAAGCGTACAAGTCCGGAGGGATAAAAGGCGAGGAGCACAGGAACTGGGTGGCACTGGACACACAGAAATTCGTGCGCATGCGCTACACACCAAAGCCTGACGAGCTTTACGAGATGGAAGGCATAAAGCTTGAAGAGGAAAGACTTCCTCATATGCCGATTCCGGTTTGCCTGGTGTTTGACAGTCGGGTTGCGGGAACCGACGGGGTTCGCTTTGCAGATGGCGATTCAACAATTCGGGGAACCGTTTTTTACAAAGATATGTTAACCGCAAAAGACAATCTGGACTGGAGATCGATTTTCCGCCCTGCTCCTGCAAACCGCAACGAGCATGACAGAGAATCGCGTCTTCGTGCGGCAGAGCTGCTCTATCCGGACAAGGTTCCTTTTGATTACGTCGAAAAGATCATATTCAGGACGGAAGCGGACAGAAAGAACGCAAAGTTCCTCCTCGGTCCGGATGCGCGCTACAGCGTAAACAACAAAAAATTCTTTTGCTTCAAGGGCTTTAATATAGGGCCGAACGACAGAAAGAATATCTTCAATTATTTAATTGATTACGATATTGAAATCAGAAGAGGCGTAGAGGTAGAGCTGATTTATCGTTTTGCCTCCGATGATATAAAGGAGTACAAGCACGAGTTTAATATCACCTACCAAAACGGCGATCAGCTAATCGATGATGAGGGCTATTTCAAGGATGGTCTGCTTTGGCACTGGATCGGCGAGCTTGATTACGATATGCCGTTTACACTTACTTATAAAATAAATGGGCATCTGGTGATTTACTACACCTTCGGGTATTAGTCCGGATATTAGTCTCAAAACCGGTTTTAACCTGCGAAAAGGAGGATATAGCAAATGGGAAACACTTTTAATATTACCCTTTCAGAGGAACACTGCGGAAACTCTTCGCAAAGGCCAAAGGGTGACGGTATCCTGATACGCGGAAAGCGAGGCAAAATCTTTGCGCATGGCTATTCTCCGAAAGGAAGCGGAAAGGCTCCTACGGTTATCCTTTTCCACGGCATACCCGGAAACGAACGAAACTTTGATCTGGCACAGTATCTGAGGCGCGAAGGCTTTGGCGTTATCACTTTTCACTACAGCGGCTGCTGGGGCAGCGAAGGCGAATATCGCATAGCGCACACACTCGAGGATGCGGAAACCGTAATTGATTTTGTGCTTTCGCAGGGTTGCGACTGGATGCGCTTTGACCCGGAAAACCTCTACGCAGTAGGTCACAGTCTGGGCGGTTTTGTGGCTGCACACATGATGGCAAGGCACAGAGAATTTAAAAAGGGCGTTCTGATCACACCGTGCGACATCGGAAGATTCGCTGAAATGCCAAAAGAAGGCGCAGACGGCATACACGCTATACTTGCGGAAGCGCAGGACTGGCTGGCTTCCACAAGTGCAGAGATTATGGAAGCGGAGCTGTGCGAGCACAGAGAGGAGTATCCTCTTGCAGGGCTTGCCGGGAAGCTTGCGGGCAGAGACCTGATGGTTATAGGTGGTACAATCGACAATGCGACGCCGCCGCAGTACCACTGCGAGCCGCTTGAAAACGCAATTAGAGCCATAGACGGATCAAAGCTTTTAAGCCGCCGTTTCGAAACAGATCATTGCTCGTCGGATTACAGGCTTGAGCTTTGCGAGACGGTTGCAAAGTTTTTGAAATAGGGGACCTTTTATATGGATACATTGTTAAAAATACTGGAGCCCATGATTGCCCAGATTGAGGCACTGGCGCTGCTTGCGGCAGTGTTTCTCGTTTTGCATTTTGCGATAAAACGCAGGGTAAAGGCAAAAAGGTTAAAGATAGCAGAATTAAAAAACAGAATCAAAGCAAAGCTCAGCTGGGAGGATGCCGATGTAAACAAGCTTAAGGCTTTAGGAAGCTCTGCACTGGATGCTGCGGCAATTACTGCGGCGAGCTCAGGCATGACGCTTCTCGAGGCATATCTTTCGATGAACCCCGACCAGCCGATTGCAAGCGTGCTTGATGTGGAAGCTGCCGTAAATGCAGGCGCAGACATTGTGTCGGGCGCAGACATTGCCGCGACGAGCTCGGATATTGTGGGAAGCTCTGCCGGTGCCGGTGCTGATGCAGGTGCGGCACTCGACGCGACCGCGCACATCCCTCTGGTTTCGGCTGTTCTTTTTGGAGTGCGCACGCTCAGAAATACCATGAGGCTTGCAAAGAGAAAGCAGACCGGAAGGGAAGCCGGTATTAACATAGGTATGGATTTTGTCAGAATCGGTGTCGGTGGCGCAGGTGCTGTCGGGCTTGGAAAGGTCGGTGCGGCAGCGGGCTCCGCAATCGCTCCGGGTGCGGGAACTCTGATTGGCGGCGGCATAGGAATCTTTGCGGGCAGTCTCTTTGGAAGCCAGCTGGTTAACAATGCGCGCAGGACATTAAAGTGGGGCAAAATTGAAGAGGCCCAGGAATATTTTGGGACCAAGTTTATAGAGGGCGGCTTCCCTGAGTTTACCGAAAAGTATGCGGATGAGCTTTTTAATACCGCGGAGCTTCGCGAAAGACTCGAGGTTGAAAAGGAAAAGATGAAAGGCTACAGTGCGGAGCTCGACCCTTATAAGGATAAAGAGGTAACGGTGGATGCGGTTCTTTCCGAGGAAAGCGCTTTGTACCTCGAAACGGTTCTCGCAAAGGCGGATTATGTAAAGCAAAACCTGCGAGCTTCAATCCTCGAGGTTTGTAAAACCCTGACGGCAAATATGAAGGCAAAGAATGCGGGCGTAATGGAAGCGGGTCTTGCGGGAGAGCTGGTGCTTCAGGCGCCGCAGTGCCTCGAGCTCACGGAAAGCGAACGCCTCAAGCTAAAGGAATATACACGCCAGAAGGCGGTTTCAAAGGACTATCCTTGCAGATTCGAAACGACGGGAACGCAGGTTCTTGAAACCCTTTCGATGCAGCTTTTCGACAAATACAACCCTGAAATAAACAGGCCGATGCAGGTTAAAAAGCCTGTGATGCTGATTCTCTTCGGAATCACGCTCGCAGCCCTCGCAGCCCTCATAGCCTACGGGCTAATTTAGGGACAGGCACCAAATTCGCCTTTTGGCTAATTTAGGGACAGGCACCAAATTCGCCTTTTGGCTAATTTGGGGCACGTCCCCAAATTCGCTTTTTAGGTAATATAGGGACAGGTTCAAAAAAGAGGACTATATGACAGACAAAGCAGAAATAAAAACAGGCAGATACCGTCATTTCAAAGGCAATGAATACGAAGTGCTTTTTATTGCAAAGCATTCCGAAACACTTGAAGAAATGGTGGTTTATAAAGCACTTTACGGCGAGGGCGGCATTTGGGTCCGCCCTGCTTCAATGTGGAACGAAACCGTGGAGCGCGACGGAAAGATTTTTAAACGCTTCGAATACATCGGAGAATAGCTGCAAATAATCGCAAATATCGCAGAAAACACTTGCTTTTTGAGCAAAATATGATATGATATATGGGTGTCCGTGTGTCTTGGCACGGGCAAAAATCTCTGCGACGAGAAAGAACGTCGCCATTTATTAATGACCATAGGGAGGTGAAAACAATGACTAAGTACGAGGTTATGTTCGTTATTGACCCTACACTGGAAGACGAAAAAAAGGAAGCAACAATCGAGACCGTAAAGGAAATCATTGCTGCTCAGGGAACAGTTTCCAATGTAGACGTTTGGGGAATGAGAAAGCTCGCTTATCCTATCGAAAAGAAGAACGAAGGTTACTATGTAGTAGCAGAGTTCGAAGCTGAGCCAACTCTTCCAAAGGAACTGGACAGAAGATTAAGAATTTCTGATAACGTAATGAGACACATCATCATCAACAAAGATGAAGAGTAGGAGCCCGGTATGAATCAAGTAGTATTAGTTGGAAGACTGGTAAGAGACCCCGATGTCAGATACAACCCAAACGGTATGGCTGTTGCAAGATTTACCGTTGCTGTTGACAGACGTTTCAAAAGAGAAGGACAGCCTGAGGCGGACTTCATTTCCTGCGTAGCTTTCGGCAAGCAGGGAGAGTTCATTGAAAAGTACTTCAACAAGGGAAAGCTTATCGGACTCAGCGGGAGCATCCAGACCGGAAGCTACACAAACAAGGATGGTCAGAAGGTTTACACAACCGACGTTGTAGCAGAAAGCGTTGAATTCGTAGGCAGCAAGAGCGAAAGCGACGGCGGATCACACGGCTCAGGCCGCTCATATGAACCAAGACAGAGCGAAGGCCAGAGCGGCGGTGACGATATGCCTGCAGGATTTGAGGCACTCGGCGAAGACGATATGCCATTCTAATCAGAAACAGTAATTAGAAATTAATCTTTTGAAAGGAGATAAATACCATGATTGAAAACAAGAGACGTGGTGGCGGCATGAGACGCAAGAAGGTTTGCCAGTTCTGCGCTGACAAGACTGAAGTTATAGATTACAAGGATGTTGAAAAGCTCAAGAAGTATGTTACCGAAAGAGGTAAGATTCTTCCAAAGAGAATCACAGGTACTTGCGCTATGCACCAGAGAGCTGTGACTACAGCAGTAAAGAGAGCTCGCATCGTAGCACTCCTGCCTTACACAGCAGAATAATTTCGTGTTAAAACGAGTAAAGCCCCGAAAGACTTTGGTCTTCCGGGGTTCTTTTTTTATGAAGAATCCGTGAAAAATGCCCAAATTCTTGTCCTTGCGCCCATCTTGTGCTATAATATAGTATCTATAATTGTGCGCACTATGCGCTTTTACAGACGAGGAAAAAAGATGAGTGATAACAAAAATATATCGGGATTTGCAAATAACTTCCCTTTCCCTTGCTGTACCGTCAATTCCGAAGGCAAGGTAACGGGCGTCAACTCAAAAATCTCGGAAGTGTTCCTTTACGATGACATTGCCGAAACCGATATTTTTATTCTTACAAACTACAGATACAAGGAGCTCCTCGCTCTCGACGAGAGAGAAACTCCGCCAATAATCAGCAGGAACGACAAGTTTTTCCGCATCATGGCAGCACCTGTAAGTGACGAGCCCGGCGCGGATCTTGCGGTGTACTTTATAGAGGTAACTCTTCAGGAAACTCTGAAAAAACGTTATAACGACGAAAAGCCTTGCATAGTAATCGTTGAAATCGACAACTACGAAGAGCTGATTGCCGCAAACGGCGAAGAGCGCAGGGCGTCTCTATCTGCTGAAATCAATCAGACGCTGAGACAGGCCTTCATGAGGCTCAATGCCTCCATCACAAAGGTCGGTCGCAGCACATATGTTATGATTATTGACCAAGCAGCCTGCGACCGCATGATCGAAAACAAATTCCCTGTTCTCGACGAAATTCGCAAGATTGAGTCAGAGGCCGACTTCCCGGTTACTATCTCTATAGGAGTAGGCATAGGAGGAAAGACTTTAGCTCAGACCGACGAATATGCGGGAATCGCACTCGACCTCGCTCGAGGCCGCGGCGGCGACCAGGCCGCTGTTAAAAATATAAACAAGGTCGAATATTACGGTGGCCGCGCCCAATCGGTTGAAAGAATCAACAAGGGCAAGAGCCGCATAGTTGCACATGCTCTCCACAGACTGCTCGACGAGGCAAGCAAGGTTATCGTAATGGGGCACGCAAATCCGGATATGGACAGCTTTGGTGCAGCCATCGGTATCAGCCGTTTTGCGATGATTTGCGGTAAGGACGTTTACATCGTTCTGAATTACTACAACGAAACCCTGACCGAAATATACAACAACGCAAAAGAAGCGGAGTGCTACAATTTCATCGGCACAGAAAAAGCACTCTCCATGATAGATGACGAAACACTTCTCATCGTGGTCGACACTCACAGACCGGGCTATGTCGAAGCCCCGGAGCTTCTCGAAAAGACCGACAAGCTCGCGATAATCGACCATCACCGCAAGGCCGAGGACGTCATCCAGACGGCAAAGCTGTCTTATATCGAATCATACGCATCATCCGCCAGCGAGCTGGTTTCCGAGATGCTGCAGTACGTAGGCGAAAAGAAGAACGTCATTACAAAGTTCGAAGCCGAAGCTCTGCTTGCCGGAATTACTGTAGACACAAACAGCTTTGCGGTAAAGACAGGCGTGCGCACATTCGAGGCTGCGGCATGGCTTAGGCGCGCCGGAGCAGACACCGCAACTGTAAAGAGATTCTTCCAGATGAATTCGCAAGCCTTCATGCTCAGAGCGAAGTGCGTCGCAAACGCAAAGTTCCTCGCGGGCGGGCACATTGCCATCTCGATACTTGAGGGCCAGCACGTCGACGCGCAGATTCTCGACAGCCAAGCGGCGGACGAGCTGCTTGACGTGCGCGGTGTAAAGGCCAGCTTCGTGGTCGGCACCACCATGGCCGGCAGAACGGTTATCTCCGCGCGAAGCCTGGGTGAGATCAATGTTCAGGTCATCATGGAGCAGCTTGGCGGCGGCGGACATCTGACGACAGCCGGAGCACAGTCAAACCTTCCGCCTGAAGAAACCGTAAAAAAGATTGAAAAGGTGCTGCTTGACCGAGGGCATATAAAGCCTTCCGACATCGGAGTTGAGGAAACAATGGAAGAACAGGCGGCGGCAGATGAAGAGTTTGCAGAGGCAGCTGTTGTAGCCAGAGGCGGCTCGGCGGAGCAGCTTCCGGGGCTTGCCAGTGCTCAGATAAAGGAGCTTAAAGAGGTTCATGACGAAAGTCTGGAGGAACTGATGAAGGACAACCGCGACGATTTAATCGGCAAGGCTGTCGCAAAGGTTCAGGCAGAAAAAGCTGAGATAGAAAGGGGAAGAAAAAAATGATAGTTATTCTTCAAAAAGATGTAAAGGGAACAGGCAAAGCCGGGGATGTCGTAAAGGTATCCGACGGCTATGCAAGAAATATGCTGATTCCGAGAGGACTTGCAACCGAAGCAACAGAGGGCAATGTTCGTTCTCTTGAAAAGCAAAAGGAAATCGCAGCGGAAAAGCGGGCGGCAGACAAGGCGGCTGCCGAAGCTACCGCGGAAAAGCTTTCAAAGCTAACAGTTGAGATAAAGACAAAGGGCGGCGAAGGCGGCAGGCTTTTCGGCTCCATTACAAACAAGGATGTGGCAGAAGAGCTTGAAAAGCAGCACAAAATCAAAATCGACAAAAAGAATATCGCCATGGAAAACCCAATCAAGGCAGCAGGCGAATATGAGGTTGAAGTAAAGCTCTTTGAGAGTGTAAAGGGTAGCCTCAAGGTACATGTTAGCATTTAAATCAGCAAAGACAGAGTAAAGCTATACAGGAGAAAACAATGCAGGAAAGAATTCCACCCCACAGCGAGGAAGCGGAAAAATCCGTGCTTGGCGCAGCCATGCTTTCAAAGGATGCGCTACTTGATGTGCTTGAAATAGTAAAGCCAATAGATTTTTATAACCCTATGCACAGGGAAATCTACACTGCGATCAGTGAGATGCACTACAAAAACCAGGCAATCGATTATCTCACCGTGACAGAAGAGCTGAGAAAGCGCAATGCCCTGGAAATAGCCGGCGGCAGAGCTTATATCGCAGGCCTTTCAACCGCCGTGCCGAGTACGGCAAACGCGGGAGATTACGCTAAAATAGTGGCGGAAAAGTCCATACTCAGAAAGCTTATCAAAAACTCCGATGAGGTTGTGGAAAAATGCTACTCGGGCGAAACGGATGCCGACAAGGTTCTCGATTATGCTGAGACAGGCGTGTTTGCCATTTCACAGTCCCGCGAGAGAAAGGAAATGACAGCGCTCGAAGATGTTCTGAGCGAAAACCTGAGAATGATAGACGAAGCCGCAAAGCATGCCGGCGAGGTTACCGGCGTTCCGTCGGGGTTTAAGGATCTCGACGATTATTTGAACGGCTTTCAGAGGTCGGATTTAATTATCCTTGCAGCGCGCCCGGCAATGGGAAAGACTGCTTTTGCACTGAATGTAGCACAGCAGGCAGCGCTAAAGGGGAAGGCTTCGATAGCGATTTTTTCGCTGGAAATGAGTAAAGAGCAGCTCGGGTCGAGACTTCTTTCAATGGAGTCGCGAGTTGAATCGTCAAAGCTTCGCACGGGTGAGCTGAATGAAATGGACTGGGAAAACTTAAACCAGGCCATGGACAAGCTCGTCGAAGCGAGGATTTTTATCGACGACACGCCGGGCATCAGCATGATGGAAATAAAGAATAAATGCCGCAGAATGAAGGCCGAAAAAGGTCTCGACATGGTCATGATCGACTATCTGCAGCTGATGACTGCCTCGGGCAAGCAGGAATCGAGACAGCAGGAAATCAGCACACTCTCACGGCAGTTAAAGCTGCTCGCAAGAGAGCTCGATTGTCCGGTGCTCGTTTTATCGCAGCTTTCGCGAAGCCCTGAGCAAAGAAACGATCACCATCCTATGCTGGCGGACCTTCGAGAATCGGGTTCCATCGAGCAGGATGCCGACATCGTTCTTTTCCTCTACAGAGACGATTACTACAACCAGGAATCATCGACAAAGCCGGGAGTCTGCGAGGTTATGATTGCAAAGCACAGAGCGGGTTCCACAGGTACAGTGGAGCTGACCTGGCTCGAAAAATACACGAGGTTTGCGGACAAGGCAAAGCAGGCCGACATGGGGTAAAATATGAAGTTCGGAAGAAATTTCTCGGATTCGTGGTGCTTTCAGGACACTGCGGTTGAGAATTTGTTCATAAGTGAATATATGTGCGACGCACCCGGGGAGTATGTAAAGGTGTATCTGCTGGCGCAGATGTACGCATCGCTGGGCATGGAAGCAAGCGAAGATATCTTTGCTTCCCAGCTGAAGACTACACGCCTCAAGGTTGCGGAAGCTTTTGACTACTGGGAGCAGCAGGGCCTCCTCTCGCAAACGCGCGACGGAGGGGTGCAGCTTCAGTCTTTGCGTGCGCAATTTTGCCACGGCGCAGGCTGTGGCAAGCCTGAGGCAGCACAGCCAAAGCCGGTGCAGCAGACCTTCGAGAGGTTTAAGATATCCGACGAGCAGCTTTCGGCGCTGTTTACGGCCATCGAAGGTATACTCGGAAGGCCGCTGGGAGGCAGTGAGCTGCCTGCCATAAATGCGCTCATAGAGGAAGACGGCGCAACGCCGGAGATGATAATTTATGCTTACAATTACTGCGTAGGAACGCTTGGCAAAGAAAAGGCAAGCTATGTCGGGGCAGTAGTGCGCAACTGGGTGGAGCTGGGGCTTTTCACCGATGAGAAGATTGATGCTTACATCAAAAACAGCGACGCCCGTCATGCGATGATTCGCAGGATTTTCAAGGAGCTTGGCATAAACCGTAATCCATCGAAGCCTGAGGAGGAAATCATTGACCGGTGGCTGGACGAGGACGGCTTTAGCATGGATGAAATCCTGGCAGCATGCAAAAAGACAACAGCTGCGAGGAGTCCGAGCATAAAATACCTCGATGGGATACTTAAAAACATGCACGAAGCGGGCAAAGCCGGCAGAAAGCCTCTTGCGGACGACCATCCGGTTACGGTGGCAATCGTGCAGAAATATTACGACCACATCAGAGAAGAAAACAAGAAAAAGGCTGCTGCGCGTCGTGAAGAGGTCTACGCAAAGGTTCCGGGCATAAAGGCTCTGGACGATGAGATTCGCGAAGCCATGGTGGGCATGATTAAAAGCACTTCGCAATCCCGCAGTGAGGATGCGGCGCAGTACCGCAATATACGCAGCAAAAAAGCTGAGGAGCGAGCTCGTTTGATGGAAAGAGCAGGCTTTTCGGCAGACTATACCGAAGATAAATACCTGTGCGAAAGGTGTAAAGACACAGGCTTGACCGAAGAAGGAGTGAGATGCTCCTGCTATGAGCAGAGGGCAAAAGAAGCAAAAGAATGGCAAATTTCTTTACAAAAGTAAAAAACTTAATAAAAAAGAAAGAGCCCGAAAAAGAGCCATTTGTTTTTGATTTTACAAAACCCGAAGACCCTCAGATAGATGAGGACGGCCTGACTCCCGCGCAGAGAGAGCGTCGGCGCAGTTTTTATGAGACCATAGAAAAGGGACATGAAATCTCATCAGAATATCAGGGTCTGACAAAAGAAAAGGCTAAAGAAGATTTAAGGCGCAGTATACAGGAAAAAATAGACGCAATGAACAGCTACGGCAGAGCTACCGAAGAGATGAAGGAAGCAGCCGTTAGCGAGGGCAACAGCGAAGAAATCGTTTCGCGCTATACTCAGAGGATTGACGTTGAAGAAATAATGTCAAAAATCAGCGAAGAGAACGAGCAAAAGCGCGCAAACTTTGAGGAACGCAGCAAGAGTCGTCACAAGCGACATGAACGCATGATGGAAGAGCAGGCAAACATGGAGCCTGTTGTTACCGAGGATGCGGTTATTGCTGTGTTCGGAAAGGCGGATCCGGACAATACACCGAGTCCCGAGCCGGATGAGCCGCAGCCTAAAACCATAGAGGAAATAAAGGCGGCGCTTCCAAGCTATGCGGATATGGATGTCACCCTGACTCCTCTCGAGGGGCAGATTGCCATCAGAGACATAAAGGACGAGCTTAAAAAGGCCCAGGAGCAGGAAGAAAAAGAGCAGAATCCGGAGCCCGATATTACCGAAATCCCTTTGGGAGAAGCGCTGAAGCAATCCGATATCTACGGTGACAAGGTATTTACCGTTGTTATAAAGGGATTAAAGCATGCGGCAATTGCCGTAAAGGCGTTCTTTGAAACTGTATTTTCAAAAATCAGGAGGTTTGTAACCCGCCTGACCGCAAAGAAAGACCCGGAAAAGGCAGTAAAGCTTTCGCAGAGCATCGGCGAGAAAAAGGCCGGATTCAATTTAAAGAAAAAGGCGCTGACAGGAAAGCTGGTAGGGGTAAAGGACCTGCTGATAGAGAAAGAGGACAGAGTCAGCACGATTCTGGCAGAAAAGGTCAATCTGTTTGACCACAAGCAGGGAGACCGTCAGCAAAAGGCCGAAGATGTTGTTCAAAAGAGCGGAGTAAGGATTCACCGCTTCCGTCACTGGGCGGATTTGAACAAAAGGTATCTGATTCTCGGCTTTAGCGGAGTTGTGGCCCTGACGCTGATTGTAATTGCCGGAATTAACTGGGCAACTGCATACGAATACGCATACAACGGCAAAACGCTCGGCATGGTAAAGAATCAGGAGGATGTAACCAAGATTCTCGATATTGTCAGCGAGCAGCTTTCAAAGGAGCATTCCGCCGAGGTATATATAGACAAGGACGAGGACATAACCTTCAAGAGAGTATGGAACTTTACGGGTGATACCGATACGCAGGCTGAAGTTCTGCGTACCCTGACTTACATGCAGGATATGTCGGTAACGGGATACCGCATTGTTGCGGAAGGCTCTATGTTCGGCGTTGTCGAGAGCGAAGAGATGGCTCGGCAGATACTGAAGGAAGTCAGAGATACCTATGCTCCGCCTAACGAGTCGATTAAATACGAGGATGTAGGCTTTGCGGAAAATGTAGTTATTGAGCCTTATGAAACAAAGCTCGGACTGCTGCTTTCGCACGACGAGATGCTGTACAAGATATTAACGGGTGCAGAGGAGAGAATGACGCATATCGTTCAGTCGGGCGAGACTTTCTCAGAGATTGCGAATATGTACGGCATATCTCAGGCAGACCTGCAGGCAAGCAATCCTACGGTTAACCCGGCAAGACTTTCCATAGGACAGGAAATCGTGCTCAATCAGGCAGTGCCGCTTTTAACGGTACAGACGGTTGAGATTTCCACATATATTGAATATCTTGATTATGAGACGGTCTACGAAGACAGCGCATCAATCTACCAGGGTGAGACCACGGTAAAGCGTGCGGGCAAGCCGGGTGAGCGTGAAGTAAAGGCAAAAATTGTAAAGAATAACGGCCTCGAGGTAGCAAAGCTCGAGCTTTCTTCCCAGATTACTCAGGAGCCTGTATCGGCTATTGTAGTCAGAGGTACAAAGGCACTTCCTCCGAAGAAGGGAACGGGCTCGTTTATATATCCGGTAACCGGCTACAGACTCACATCAAAGTTCGGACAGAGGTGGGGACGTATGCATAACGGTGTCGATCTTGCTTGCCCTACGGGAACAAAGATCAGAGCAGCAGACGGCGGTACCGTAATATTCTCCGGATATTCCGGTTCTTACGGATATGTTGTAAAGATTGATCATGGCGGCGGTTATGTGACGGTTTACGCACACTGCTCAAAGCTTCATGTGAAGGTGGGCGAAGCCGTTTACCAGGGCCAGCACATCGCAAACGTCGGCTCTACGGGCAGATCGACCGGACCTCACTGCCACTTTGAAATTCAGTACCTAGGTACACCAAAGAATCCTCTCAATTACTTATAAGCAGTTACAAGGAGGAAAAGCAGATGGAAAAAAAGAGAATACTTATTATTGAAGACGAACAGTCTATTTCAGACATTATTAAATTCAACCTTGAAAAGGAAGGCTATGAAACGCTGACAGCATATGACGGTCAGGCAGGATATGAAAAAGCAATGTCCGAGAACCCCGATCTGATACTTCTCGACGTAATGCTGCCTCTGATGGACGGATTTCAGGTCTGCAAAAAGGTCAGAGAAACCAGCCTCGTGCCGATCCTGATGCTGACTGCAAAGGAAGAAGAAATAGACAAGGTGCTCGGTCTCGAGCTGGGCGCAGACGATTATATCACAAAGCCTTTCTCCATGCGTGAGCTGATTGCCCGCATCAAGGCAAATATTCGCAGAACCGACTTCACAGACCTGGTAAAGGATGCACCTTCCGATATTCAGATTTTCGGAAATCTTGAAATAGACATGAACAGGTTTGAGGTTCGCAAATCCGGACAGGCACTCGAGCTGACCCAGCGTGAGTTTGAGCTCCTGAAGTATCTCGCTGCGGCAGAAGGCAGGGTTTTCTCCCGCGAGCAGCTGCTTGAAGAGGTTTGGGGATACGAATACTACGGCGACATCAGAACCGTAGACGTTACGGTGCGTCGTCTTCGCGAAAAGCTTGAGGACGATTCATCCGATCCGAAATATATTATGACAAAGCGCGGAATAGGTTATTATTTCAGGAGGCCTTAGTTTATGTTCAAAACCAAGCTGGGGCGCAGCATCAGATGGAAACTGGTTCTGGTTTATGTACTTCTCGTATTCATAGCGACAACCATAATCGGCGTCTTTCTGACCAGCCAGCTCGAAAAATACTATACCAATTCCATAAGACAGGACATAGAAAACACTGTAAACGAAGGAGCTCTGACTTCTTCGTTTGCCGCTTATGACACTCTTGCAGAAAATGTTGACGAGATTGCAGCTAACATCCACAGCTGGGGAATAGGTCTGGGCCAGGAAATCTATGTGATAGATTCCGCGATGAATATAATCGCAGCAACCTCTGACGTCCAAAGCCGCAGCGCTCTGGATTTGCTCGACTGCGATGTTATTCTGAGCTCGCTTTCTTCGGGTGAGGAAGCCGAATCGTTTTCCACGGTTTCGTTTTCGAACAGAACCCTTCAGGTAATGAATGTTGTGTTTCCTGTCATAAGCGATTCGGGAAAGACTCTGGGAGTGCTCTACTTCAGAGCAGACATGAGCGAAGTCGATGAATCCGTAGCACAGTCGGGTTCAATATTTATCAGAGCAATGATTCTGGCGCTCGTAATTACTGTAGTCCTCGGTATCATCATCAGCAGCTCCATCACGGGGCCTATAAAGGACGTAACCGTAAAGGCAGAGCGCATGTCTGAGGGTGATTTCTCGCAGGAGGTTTCAATAAAGTCTGACGATGAAATCGGCCAGCTTGCGAATATGTTTAACATACTCAGAATCAAGCTAAACGATACTCTTTCTCAGATTGAAAACGAAAAGAACAAGCTCGAAGCGGTGCTGAGGCACATGGCAGACGCTTTGATTGCGATTGATCTTGCCGGAAACATCACGCACCTCAACCAAGCGGCAATTGAGCTTCTCGGGCTGCCGGAGGATTATTTTTCCGAGGGTGAGCAGCTGCCGTATGATGATTTAATCAGCACTGTAAATAAGGATTTACGCCTCGAAAAGCTCGTTGAAAACTGCAGTGAAGAGGCTGCGACAGATGTATTTGAATACGGTGGCAGGACTTTTGCGGTGCGCTATGACAAATATCGGGATGAGGGCGGCGAAGACATAGGAATCCTGATGATTATTCAGGATATAACCGAGAGGCAAAAGCTCGAAAATATGCAGATGGACTTCGTTGCAAACGTTTCGCACGAATTAAAAACACCGCTTACCACCATAAAAAGCTATACAGAAACTATGCTCGACGGCATGGTTGACGACCCTGCAATGCAAAAGCAGTTCCTGGGTATAATAGATACGGAAGCGGACAGAATGAATCGTCTGGTAAAAGAGCTTTTGCAGCTTTCGCGTATGGAAAACCAGCAGGAGCAGTGGAGTATGAAGGAGCTTAACATCATACCTCTCCTTCAGAACGCCGTCACAAAGGTGGAACTCACTGCTGCAGCAAAAAAGCAGCAGCTTAACATTCTCTTTAAATCAGACGAGAGACTGCCTGTTGTTGTGGACAGAGATAAAATCGAGCAGGTTGTGTTAAACATCCTCTCGAATTCAATAAAATATACGCAGGAAGGCGGACGAATAGATGTGGATGCGCTGCGCCGCGAAAAGACGGTTTATATAATCGTATCGGATAACGGCATAGGCATCCCTGAAGAAGAGCTTGGCAGAGTTTTCGAGCGCTTTTTCCGCGTAGACAAGGCGAGAAGCCGCGCCATGGGCGGAACGGGCCTGGGTCTTTCGATATCGAAGCAGATAGTCGATGAGCACGGCGGCAACATCGAAATCGAGTCCAAGGAGGGCAGAGGCACGAAGGTGACAATTTCACTTCCTCTGGCCGCATCCGCACTTCGCGGCGAGCGTCTAAGCGACTAGGCGAATCTGGGGACAGGCACCAAATTGGAATTTTGGCGAATTTAGGGACAGGTCAAAAATGTTTAAAAGAAAAGCCAGCAGAAGCAGGGAATTCAAAAGAAACAATCAGGTAATAGACTTTGAGCGAGCTCGTCAGGAGCGCAGAGAAAGGCGCGACGAGAAGGCACGCAAGGAGGAAGAGCAGCGACGTCTTGAGGAAGCGCGTCAGCTTTCGGCGCGAAAGCGCAAAAAGCGCAGAAACCGTGTGCTTATTTACATCGCCGCATTTTTACTGATTGTCGGCATCCTCGTGGCGTCTGCGTGGAACATCATTTCACTGCAGATTGAAAAATCAAAGCTCGAAAATCGGAACGAACAGCTCACCCGTCAGCGGGACGATTTGAGAGAAGAACTCGAAAGTGTGGGTGAGCCTGACTACATCGAGCAGCAGGCGCGCCAACAGCTGAGCCTGATTATGCCGGGCGAAACGCTCTACATCCTGCCGGTTATTCCGACTAAGGGCGCCCTCGAGGAAGCCATGGGCGACGGCGGCAGAAAATAGCGAAGGCTTGCAGGCGACACAATGAAGGAACTTACGAAAATTAGAGAAATAATAATTGTGGAAGGGCGAGACGACACAGCAGCGGTTTTGCGCGCAGTCGACGCCCAAACCATAGAGACGCATGGATATGGGATACGGCGCGAGACGTGGGAGCTTATCGACAGGGCTTATGCGGACCCGCAGCTTGGAATCATTATATTCACAGACCCGGACCATGCGGGCTCTGAGATACGGCGTCGCATAAAGGAGCGCTGCCCGAATGCTAAGGAAGCATTTCTTGCAAAGGCAGATGCGACGAAAGAAGGCGACATAGGTATTGAGAATGCTGCGCCTGAGGCGATAATCGAGGCCCTTTCAAAGGCAAAGTGCACGGCAGCGGCAGATGGCGCTACGCCCAAGGGAGTATTCACAAAGGCGGACTTGCAAAAAGCCGGACTTATGGGCAGCTCAGACTCTGCGGCGAGGCGTGAAGCCCTTGGCAAGGAGCTTGGCATAGGTTATGGCAACAGCGGGGCATTTTTAAAGAAACTGAACCATTTCGGCATCAGCAGGGAGGCATTCAATGAAGCTTTACTCAGCATCGACAATCCGTGATATCGAAGAAAGGCACGGCTTTCATCTTTCGAAGAGCCTCGGCCAAAATTTCCTGACGGATAAAGGGATAATTGATGAAATTATTGAGGGTGCAGATATAAAAGAGGACAATCTCGTAATTGAAATCGGCCCGGGCATCGGCGTTCTGACAGCGGAGGCTGCTGAAAGGGCGGGGAAGGTCGTCGCAGTTGAAATCGACAAAGGCCTGATTCCGATTCTAAATGAAACGCTTGCTCAGTATGATAATGTTACAGTCGTAAACAAGGACATATTAAAGACGGATATAAATGCCCTAATTGCGGAGTACGGAGCCGGAACAAAGGGCGTCAAAATAATAGGAAATCTGCCGTATTACATTACCACACCTATCGTGATGAAGATACTCGAGGATGGTGTAAGGGCAGACAGCATCATCATAATGATGCAAAAGGAAGTGGCGGACAGAATCAGATCAAAGCCCGGGAAAAAGACCTACGGTGCCCTTTCCGTGGCAGTTCAGTATTACTGCACGGCTGAAAACCTGATTGATGTGCCGCGCACTGTTTTTGTACCGCAGCCGAATGTGGATTCGACAGTATTAAAACTAAACATCAGACCGGAAAGGCCTGTTGAGCTTATAGACGAGAAAATATTTTTCGAAACCGTAAAGGGCGGTTTTGGGCAGCGCAGAAAGACTTTGTCAAATGCACTTGTCGGTGTATGCGGAATGGACAAGCCTACTGCGGCAGAGATTTTAAAAACAGCGGATATAGATCCGATTCGCCGGGCAGAGACTTTGGATCTCAATGAATTTGCGCGTCTGGCGAATGAGGTAACAAAATGGAAAAATTCAAAGAAGTAATAAAAAAAGACCTGGCCAGGACTGTTATTACAATAGTTTTGCTTTCTTTCGCCATCAATTTTGTAATTGAGGCGGTTTCAAGGCAAGGTCTTTCCGAGGGCTTTAGCTATCTGCTCACACAGCCTCTCGTTTTCTTTTATAACATGCTGATTATCCTTGCTACTCTTTCGATAGCAATTTTGGTAAAGCGCAGACTTTTCGTTTACATTGTTGTGGGCGGAACGTGGCTCGGAATCGGTATCGCAAACGGCGTCATCCTGTCAAACCGAATGACTCCGTTTACAACAAAGGACCTGCAGGTGCTCGAGGACGGCCTTTCCATAGTTCCGAACTACCTTAGCACCAAAGAGATCGTGTTCTTGTGCATTGGTATTGCAATCGCAATCGCACTGCTGGTGCTGATCTTTATAAAGGGACCTCGGCGCAAGGAAAAAATTGATCCAAAGAAATATATCGCAACCTTCCTGATTATCATGGTACTGATGGGAGGCTCTTCGGGCCTCGCAATAAAAACAGGCGTTGTCGAGACCTTCTTTGGTAATCTGGCATATGCATACAGGGATTTCGGATTCCCGTACTGCTTTATAAACACATGGGTTAACACGGGTGTAAACCGTCCGATGGGATATAACGAAAAAGCCGTCAAGGCAATTTTTGCCCCGGGTGAGCTCGGGGAGGACGGCATATACGTACCCGAGGTTACCGATGTTGACGAAAAGCTGCCTAACATAGTTGTGGTTCAGCTCGAATCGTTCATTGACCCTTATATGGTAAAAACCATCACCTGCTCTGAGGATCCTGTTCCTAACTGGCGAAAAATGATGGATGAATGCTCGTCCGGATACTTTACCGCACCTGCCGTAGGTGCAGGCACGGCAAATACCGAGTTCGAAGTGCTTTCCGGAATGAGCGTAAAATTCTTTGGCCCGGGTGAATATCCGTACAAGTCGATTCTTCGTGAAGAGACTTGCGAGACGGTAGCTTATATACTGAAAAATATGGGCTTTAAGGCTCATGCAATACATAACCACAGAGGCGCATTCTATGGCCGCAACCAGGTTTATCCTAACCTTGGATTTGACACATTTACCTCCATAGAGTACATGAATCACGTCGTAAAGACGCCGAAAAACTGGGCGAAAGACCAGGTGCTGACAGAGCAGATTCTGGCAGCTCTCGACTCCGACAGCGAGCACGATTTTGTATTCACGGTTTCGGTGCAGGGACACGGCAAATATCCTACCGAGCAGGTAATAGAAATGCCTGATATCGAAGTCACCGCGCCTACAGAGGAGCTGCAGTACCAGTATGTCTACTACGTAAATCAGATTCACGAAATGGACAAGTGGCTCGGCGAACTGACTACAGCGTTAAGTAAATATCCTGAGCCTGTAGTTCTGGTTCTCTACGGCGACCACATTCCTGCCCTCGAAATGAAGGCGGAGGAGATGGAGAGCGGCGACCTTTACAACACGCAGTATCTGATTTGGGCGAACTACAAAATAAAGGCCATCGACAAGGATCTCCACGCTTATCAGCTGATGCCGGAAGTTTTTGACCGTCTCGGCATCCACGACGGTACGCTCATGCTCTACCACCAAAACCACAGCGAAGACGAAGCATATCTCGCAAACCTGAAGACTCTCGAGTACGATATGCTCTACGGCAAGCGCTTCATCTACGGTGAAAAGACTCCTTTCGAGCCTACAGATATGCGTATGGGCATACGTCCTATCAAGATTGAGGAAGTCGTTCAGATCGGCGAGAACTACTACATCAAGGGCGAAAATTTCACGCAGTACAGCAAGATCTCTCTCGATGGCGAAATACTCAACACTATATACCTCGGCCCGACGGTGCTCGGACTGCTTGAAGAGGTAAACCCGGAAGATGTTGACCGCATGAAGATTTCGCAGGTAGAGAAGTATAACGAAATTCTTTCAACTACAGAGTAATTCAGTTTAGCTTGGTATAGTTAGTAAGTATAGTTGTGTGATGGCACTTTGTGCCGGGAGGTAGTATGATACTGAGAACTGAAAGATTGACACTTACACCGTGGGAGGCTACCGAAGAAATGGCGATAGCCCTCTACGAGTATGCCAAAAACAAAGAGGTCGGCCCCGCCGCGGGCTGGAAGCCGCACGAGGATCCGGCTGAGTCACTGGATATAATCAAGGACATTTTCCTTCCAACGGGAGCCTTTGCGATTAAATGGAACGAAACAGGGGAAATAATAGGCTCCATCGGACTCGACAAGGACATCCGCAGACAGAATGTGAAAAGCCGCGAACTCGGCTATTCTCTTGCGCGCAAATGCTGGGGAATGGGCATGATGACCGAGGCCGCACGCGAGGTAATTCGCTACGGCTTTGAGGAGCTTGGCCTTGAAATAATCAGCATTGCAATCTATCCGAAAAACGAGCGCAGCCGCAGTGTGGCGAGAAAGCTTGGATTTAAGCTTGAGGGGACGCTACGCATGGGTTGTCGCGGCTACGACGGGGAGCTTCGCGACCTCATGATCGGGTCAATCACCGCCGCAGAATTCAAAGGCTAATCTGGGGACAGGCACCAAATTCGCCAAAATTCCAATTTGGTGCCTGTCCCCAGATTGGAGATTTTGTTTTTTTATGGTTGAAAAGGTTTTTAGACTATGGTATAAAGATAGATGGGGATATATAGGGAAAGGAGGAAGTGAAAAATGGAACCACTTATTAAAGTGCGGAATATCAGAAAAATATACAGAATGGGAGAAGAACGAGTTATCGCTTTGGATGATATCAGTCTTGATATTTTCCGAGGGGATATTGTTTGTTTTTTGGGAACCTCCGGAAGCGGAAAATCCACCTTCCTTAATATGGTTGCGGGTCTTGAAAAACCCACACGCGGCGAGATTTACATCGGCGGCGTTCCTATTCACAAGCTTAACGAGGAGCAGATTACTCTGTTCAGGCAAAAGAATATAGGCTTCATCTTTCAGGCGTATCACCTGATGCCGATGCTTACGGCAGAAGAAAACGTTATGATGCCGCTGATTTTCCGAAATGTCAATGTCAAGGAGCGAAAAAAGCTTGCTCATGAGGCGCTCGAGCAGGTCGGCCTGAAGGGCTACGAAAAGCGAAAGCCCACTCAGATGTCAGGCGGGCAGCAGCAGAGAGTCGGCATAGCCAGAGCTCTGGTGGGCAGTCCGAAAATCATTTTCGCGGACGAGCCAACGGGTAACCTCGACAGCGGAACGACAAAGGAAGTCATGGAACTGATAATCCGCGAAGTCAAGGAAAAAGGCCAAACGCTGATTATCGTAACGCATGACAGAAGTATCGCGGAATATGCGACAAAAATAGTGACGATTCAGGACGGAAACATTCTGTCCATAACTGATAAACGAGAAGCAGAACGAGAAACAGAAACAGAAACAGAAACAGCAGAGAGGTAATGAAATGGAGAGAGAGAACAAAAAGAAGGCGAGCGCACTGGCAAGACTGGGATGCATAGCGCTTGCAGCAATAATAGTAATCTCGGGAGCGTTTATGGACACAGCGCCTGTATTCGCAGATACGCTGGGCGCAAACGCAATCAAAATCGAAAAAGACGGTCCGCAGAGAGTTGTGCAGGGAGCAACCGAAGAGTTCGGACTGACCGTAACAAACAATCAGACGCAGAACATCGCATTCGATACTGTTGAGATTACGATTGAAAACAATACCGCAAACCAGTTTAAGACATCTGTCAATCCGACAGGCTCTGTAACTGTAAAGCCGGGTGAAAAAACTCACATCGGATTTAAGATTACGACAAGAAAAAACGTTGCAGCAAAGAATTACCAGTACTATGTGACACTAAAAAATCAGAGTGAAACGATTTACACGTCACAATTTATGGTATTTAATGTAGCAGAATCTTCGAGCAGCAGCAAGTATGCTCAGTATTTCGACGGTGCGGAGATTTACGCGTCCATCGAACCGCAGGATGCGCTGTATGTTGGCAGCAACCTGCTGACCATCGACGTTTACAATGCGAGCCTGAACATCCTTCGCAACTGCCAGGTAACACTGAAGCTGCCGGAAGGCGTTACGATTAAGAACGGCTCAAACACTGTAAACGTAGGATATATCGAATCATTAAGCACAGCAAACTGCTCGTTTGAAGTATATGTCGACGAAGAGGCCGCAACCGGCAGCAAGGAGTTCACAATCGATCTCAAGGCCGCTGCAAGAATCAAGGAAGGCACTGACTACGACGGCAATTCAAACTACACAGACAAGGATTACTCCACTTCTAAGTCGTTCTACTTTTACGTAAACGCAAAGGAGAAGAAGGATGACAATCCGGGCGATGCAGAGGCAAATCCACGCCTCATGGTAAAGGGCTACTCCATCGGCGGCAGCAGCGTTGCTGCAGGCTCGACAGTCAACCTCACCATGGACGTCGTTAACACATCAAAGAAGACGCTCTACAACGTAAAGGTTTCGGTTTCCGGCGATGGCGCATTCGTGCCGGTCGGAACCAGCAACTCCTACTACATCGAAAAGATAAGCGCAGGCACGAGCAAGAGCCACACGATGACTCTGAAGTGCGACAACAGCGCTGAGGCCGGCGCGAAGGGTCTTACCGTAAGCATGGCATACGAGGACAGCAAGGGCACAGCCTTCTCCAGCGAGGACACAATCTCGATCAAGGTTACACAGCCGTGCAAGCTCGTCATCGGCCAGCTGACTCTGCCGCAAGAGGCATACGTCGGCGAAGAAACCACCGTGCAGCTTACTTACTACAACATGGGAAAGAATACGCTTTCCAACGTTATGGTCAGCGTAAGCGGAAACTTTGATCAGTATCAGAACAACGGCGATTTCGGCGGCAACATGGCCTCCGGAACCGATGATGACTATTCTTGCTATATCGTGCCGATAGAGGAGGGCTTGGTTGAGGGTATAATCAGCCTCCAATATGATGACACGGAGGGCAACACGGTAGTCGAGGAAGTTCCTTTCAGCTTTGAGGCAACAGAGTTTGTTCCTGATGATATGGGCGAATGGGAAGAGCCTGAGCCTGAAAAGCCGGGAATCCCTTGGAAGGCAATTATAATTCTGGCAGTAATCGTGCTTCTTGCAGCAGGCGCAATAATCTTCAGAAAGATACGCAAAAAGCGCCTCGAAAAGAAGCTTGCAATTGAGGATGCTGCCTACGAAATCGAAGACAAAGAAGAAAAAAAGGAAGATAAGAAATAATCGGAGGATGGGATGAACGTAAGAGATTTACTCGGACTCTGCGTGAAGAATCTTCTGAGGCGGCGCACCCGCTCCCTGCTTGCAATTGTCGGCGTAGTAATCGGCACGTGTGCGGTGGTACTGATGCTGTCGGTCGGCTTCGGACTGACGGAGTCTTACAAGGCACAAATCGAGAGCTACGGAAACCTCCACATGATAAATATGTATTACTGGGGAGGCGGTGGCAACAGCCACAATGCGGAGCAGCAAAAGGGTGTCATAAGCGACAAGTCTTTGGCAGAGATCGAAAAAATAGAGGGCGTTACGGCAGCAGTGCCGATAGTCAGCGCCTATATGACGCTTGGTGCGGATGAATATGTCACAAGCGTGGAAGTGAAAGGCATCGATCCGAACTTGCTCGAAAAGTTTAAATATACTCTTGCGGAGGGACGCACTCTGACCGACAAGGACAAGGATGTTATACTGGTTGGAGCCTGGGTGCCGGAGTGGTTCTATAATCGCAAGAGCAGCAATTACGAATCAAAACGCATAAATGTAATGCGCGAGGACCTGATTTTGACGGCGGACAGCTATTACGGCGCAAAGGACAAGGATATTCCGGAGGATGCGACGAAGTACGAAATTTACGAGGTAAAGGCCTGCGGTCTTTTGGACGAGACCAACGACGATTCGGACTACTGCATTTATATGAATATCAAGCGCGTCGAGGAGATACTCAAGGATACGGCAAAGGCCGAAAAGCAGAGACCTCAACCTCAGAGCCGCGAAGGCAAGACATACGAAAATGCGCTGATTTACATAGAGGATCTCGACTATGTTGAGTCTGTCAATACGGAGTTAAAGGACAGGGGCTTTCAGACAAGCAGCCCGATAGACTGGCTTCAGGCAATGAAGGAAACCTCGCAGATGATTCAGAAAATCCTCGGCGGTATCGGCGGTATTTCGCTGATCGTTGCGGCACTTTCAATCACAAATACGATGGTAATGTCCGTTTACGAGAGAACACGTGAAATCGGTGTAATGAAGGTAATCGGCGCAAATCTGAAGGATATCAGGAGGCTGTTCCTCGTGGAAGCCGGCTTGATCGGATTTGTCGGAGGCGTTATAGGCGTCATCGTTTCGCTGGTGCTTTCGGTTCTGATGAACACGGTGCTGTTCGACATCCTAAGCTCGGCGCTCGGATCGCTCGGCGGCGGATACGGAACGACCATTTCGGTGGTACCTCTGTGGCTGATACTTGCGGCAATCGCGTTTGCCACAGCAATCGGCGTTGTTGCGGGATACTCACCTGCTAACCGCGCGATGAAGCTGTCAGCACTCGAATCACTGAAAAACGAATAGGCGAATTTGGGGACAGGCACCAAACTTCCAAAAAAGCAAATTTAGGGACAGGGCAAAAATGATTTTTGCCCTGTTTTTTATGTCCTTTATAAGTTACTTTTGCAAGCTGTGAAATTTCCATACAAAGTTTCGTATAAGGAAACTAAACAGTAAAAATGTTTCAAATAATAGAATATTTCGCGCGAAAACTATTTAAATTTGAGCGCAAATGTATTATTATAGAAGGGTAGGTGGCTTTTTAAAGCCCACGTAGTTTTGTAGGATAGAAAGTTATATCAAGTATGAAGCTAAAGGAAAGGAAATTGTAATGAAAAAACTTTTAACCGGTAATGAAGCTTTAGCACGTGGAGCATGGGAAGCCGGCGTACATTTTGCATCCGCTTATCCCGGAACCCCATCCACAGAAATTCTAGAAAACATGACCACATACAAGGAAGTTATTTCCGAGTGGGCACCTAATGAAAAAGTTGCACTCGAAGCAGCCGTAGGTGCAGCCATCGCAGGCGGCAGATCTATGGCATCAATGAAGCACGTTGGTCTGAATGTAGCGGCAGACCCACTCTTCACTTTCGTTTATCAGGGTGTAAACGGCGGATGCGTAGTAATTACAGCAGACGAGCCGGGACAGCACTCATCCCAGAACGAACAGGACAACAGAAACTATGCAATCGCTGCAAAAATGCCAATGATGGAGCCTTCTACTTCCCAGGAAGCAAAGGACTTCATGATGGAAGCTTTCGAAGTATCCGAGAAGTTCGACATTCCTGTACTCATGAGAATGACTACCAGAGGATGCCACTCAAAGGGTATCGTTGAATGCGGCGACCGCAAAGAAGTTCCTATCAAGGAATACCACAAGGACGTTACAAAGTATGTAACTGTACCTGCAAACGCAAAGAAAATGAGAATAAAGCTTGAAGACAAGCTCGCAGGCCTCCTCGAGTACTCCGAAAGCACTCCAATGAACAGAATCGAAGACAATGGCAAGAAGGTTGGCGTTGTAGTATCCGGTATGTGCTATTGCTTCGCAAAGGAAGTTTTCGGTGACACCGTTAACTATCTGAAGCTCGGTTTCACTCATCCGCTTCCTGAAAAGATGATAAAGAAGTTCTGCACAGGACTTGAAAAGGTATATGTAATCGAAGAGAATGACCCTATCCTCGAGCAGGCTCTTCAGAGATTCGGATTCGCAGACATTGTTGTCGGCAAGTCCCTCTTCCCTAAGTACGACGAGCTTACTTCCGACGTTATCAGAAGATGCGTAACAGGCAAGGATCTCGACAGCATCCAGTACGACCACAAGGATATCGTAAACAGACCTCCTGCACTTTGCGCAGGCTGCCCTCACAGAGGTTTCTTCTATGAGCTAGGCAAGAGAAAGAATGTAATGGTAACAGGCGATATCGGCTGCTATACTCTCGGTTTCGCAGCACCTTACAGTGCAATGGATACCTGCACATGCATGGGCGCATCGTTCTCCTCAGGTCACGGCGCAGCAAAGATCTTTGACAAGGCAGGCTCCGACTACAGAGTAGTTTCCGTACTCGGTGACTCCACATTCTTCCATTCCGGAATGACATCACTCACAGAGTGTATCTATAACAACTCCAAGACTGTATCCGTAATCCTCGACAACCGCATCACAGGTATGACAGGACATCAGCAGAACCCTGGTTCGGGTAAGCTTGCTGACGGAAGCACAGACGCAACTATGCTCGACATCGAGACTATTTGCCGCGCTCTCGGAGCAAAGAACATCAGAACTATCGACCCTAACAACCTGAAGCTGGTTAAGGAAACTCTTGATTGGGCTCTCGGTCTTGACGGTCCTTCCGTAATCATCACAAAGTACCCTTGCGTACTCAAGAAGTTCAGCGAAGACGACAAGAACAAGTTCCCTGAAGCATACAAGACAAAGGATGTTGTTGATGCTGACAAGTGCGTAGGCTGCAAGCTCTGCTTAAAGAGCGGCTGTCCTGCTCTCTTCCTCAACAGAGACACAAAGAAGGCTGAAATAGATCCGCTTCAGTGTGTAGGTTGCGGCGTTTGCGAACAGATTTGCGGACAGAAAGCAATCAGAAAGGAGACAAAATAATGGAAACTAAGAGCGTATTACTCGTCGGCGTAGGCGGACAGGGAACAATCCTTGCTTCCAAACTCCTTACACTGGGTCTCATGGAAGAAGGCTATGATGTAAAGATGAGCGAAATTCACGGAATGTCACAGCGTGGCGGTTCCGTATCCTCACAGGTTAGATACGGTGACAAGGTTTGGTCACCTGTAATCGAAAAGGGTTCAGCAGACCTTATCGTTTCCTTCGAAAAGATGGAAGCGCTCCGTTGGCTTGAATACTTAAAGCCATCCGGAAAGGTTGTAGTAAACAACCACGAAATGATGCCAATGCCTGTTATCATGGGCCAGGCAGAATATGCTGCAGACATCATCGACCAGATTAAAAAGGCTTGCAAGGATGTTACAGTAGTAAATGCTACGGATGAAGCTATGAAGCTCGGAAACGGCAAAACTCAGAACATCGTTTTGCTCGGAGCTCTTATCAAGGCTATGAGTCTTGAAGGAATCAACTGGGAAGCTATTATCAAGGCTAACGTAAAGTCAAACTTCGTAGAGGATAACCTTAAAGCACTCAAGGTTGGCATGAGTTTAGTATAGTATTCTTATACGGCCAATAAAGAAACAAAAAATACCCCAAAAAATATTGGCCCCCGCATCTGCGGGGGTCATTCTGTCCAAGGTAACGCAAATACCTCTTTCATACTTTCGGGTTACAAAAGGGAATCGCTCGCAGGGCTTGGAGATGAGTATGTAGGTATTGAAATAATCCGAGGAGTATAGTATATTGTAAATAGGCGATGTAACGCCAAATTGCAGATTAGAAGAGGACTGACATGAGACTGAGAAAAGACAATGAACTGATGAAGGATGAGGAGATATTAATAGTATCTTCGGTTTCGGATGCGCTCGCGCATCCGGCACGTATTCAGATTTATCAGTACATCCTGCGTTGCAACAAGGACATGCAAAAGGTATGCAACAAGGATGTGGTTGCCGAGTTTAATTACTCCCAGGCAACCATATCCCAGCATATCAAAAAGCTGAAGGAAGCTAACCTCATAGAGGTTAAAAAAGAAGACAAGTGTTCATATTACTACGCAAACATAGGGCGGCTTGCTCAATATCTGAGAGCGACCCAGAAATTCTCGACCTTCCAGGCCAGAGGATAGGAGAACGAAATGCAAAGGGATTACGAAATAGTTGAGAGAAAACCGCTGCTCGATTCAGCAGGGCATTTAACCGCCGAAGGCTGGGCGCGCAGTCTGGTTTTGGACTACGACAGGTCGGCTGTAAAGGGCGGTGCACTTCGAATCAAGGAGTGGGACTATTACTTAATCACATGTCCGAATTATGCGATAGCTCTGACTGTCGACGATAATTCCTACATGAGCCTTGACAGTATTTCCCTGCTTGACTTTCGCGGTGAAAAGCCGGTCGAGCAGACGACTTCCCCGATGGGCGTTATGACGCTTGGCAGACGCAGATTTCCGTCTTCATCGCTTGCGGGTGATGTAAAAGGCAGCGGCTCAGGCTACAGCATAAGCTTCGAGAATCCCGGTCCGGACAGTGAAGGAAAGACCGTGAGGAAGCTTAGCTTTTTCATGAAAAAATTTGCGAGCGCTGAAAAGTTCGGCCTCGGCAGCGGCACAGTTGGGATTGAAGGCGAAATCCGCCTTACACAGTATCCCGGTGACACGATAGTGATGGCTACGCCGTTTAGCGAAAAGAAAACTGCCTTCTACTACAATCAAAAAATTAACTGTCAGGAAGCGACAGGCCTGGTGAAATTGGTTAGCGCCGACGGCAGTGAGCTTGCGAGATACGAGTTCACCCCCGAGGACAGCTTCGGTTGTCTCGACTGGGGCCGCGGTGTATGGACCTACAAAAACACCTGGTACTGGGGCAGCGCAAGCGGAATGGTTTCCGGAAAGCGCTTCGGCTTCAACATAGGCTACGGCTTTGGAGACAACCCTGCGACGGAGAATATTATCTTTTACGATGGCGTGGGCCATAAGCTCAGCCGCGTAAGCTTTAATATTCCGACAAAGAACAAAACCTTTGTAACCCGCGGCGGCTGCTGCGGTACGGAGGCGGGGCTTAGGGTTGAGACCGCAGACAGTGAAGAGATGTTCATGGAAAAATGGACATTTACAAGTGATGATGGCAGATTCGAGATGGAATTTACCCCTGTTTTGGACAGGGCGGCAAACACAGATTTTGTAATCCTCGGTTCGAATCAGCATCAGGTTTTCGGACACTACACAGGTCGCGCAGTACTGGATGACGGCACGGTTCTGAAAATTGAAGACCTGCTCGGCTTTGCCGAAAAGGTGTCCAACAAATGGTAATAAAATAAGAAAAGGAGAAGAATTATGGCATTAAAGAACTTCAACGAATTGGTTGAAATGGTAAAGAAAAAGCCTGTAAGAAAGGTGGTAGTGGCTGCAGCACATGACGAGCACGCACTTGAAGCGGTTCTGAAAGCGCACAAAGAAGGACTTGTAGAATACATTCTCGTAGGCAAAAAGAATGACATTATAGAAAAGGCTAAAAAGCTCGGCTACAGTGTAGACGAGACTGCTATCGTAGAGGCAACCGAGGATCAGGAAGCTGCATTCAAGGCAGTAGAGCTGATTCGCCAGGGCAAGGGTGACTTCCTGATGAAGGGCAAGCTCGAAACTTCCACAATTCTCAAGGAAGTTGTAAATAAGGAAACAGGCATAGGCATGGGCGGCGTTATGAGCCACATGGCAGTTGTTCACATTCCGAACTATCACAAGCTCGTTGGCTTTACTGATGGCGGCATGATGCCTCATCCAAATCTCGAGCAGAAGGTTGGTATTCTCAACAATTCTCTCGATCTTTTCCGCAAGCTCGGCTATGACTGCCCGAATGTTGCAGTTCTCTGCGCAGCGGAAAATTACAACCCAAAAATTCCTGAATCCGCTGACGCTGCAGAATTAAAGAAGATGGCAGACGAAGGCAAGTTCGGAAAGATTAACCTCGAAGGACCTATCTCCATCGACCTTTCATTCTCAAAGGAAGCTGCAGAAATCAAGGGATACAAGTCACCTATCACAGGCGATGTGGACATTCTCCTGATGCCTAACATGGCAACAGGTAACATCAGCTGCAAGGGTCTGATTCTCTTTGCAGGCGCAGAAATGACAGGTATAATCCTCGGCGCAAAGGTTCCTGTAGTACTGACTTCCCGCGGCTCCAGCTTTGAGGAAAAGTACTATGCACTGATGCTCTGCGCAGCTCAGGTTGAGTAAATATGGGAGGGAGCGTTTATCGTCAATAGACGATGGGCGATAGACGATATAGAAAAAGGAGATTAAAATGGCTCATAAAATTTTAGTAATTAATCCGGGTTCAACCAGCACAAAGATTGCTGTTTACGAAGACACAAAGCAGATTTTCCAGAAGAACGTTGAGCACGATGCAGCAAAGATTGCGGAGTTCAAGGACATTCCATCCCAGGCTCCGTACAGAACAGAATATATTTTAGAGGCTCTGAAGGAAGAAAACATCGACCTTGCAAGCATCGAAATTATAATGTGCCGCGGCGGACTTGTAATGGTTCCACCTATTTCAAACGGCGCATACGAAGTTAACGATGACCTCTACAAGGCACTCGGCGACGAAGAACTCACCAGCCCTCACGGCTCACTTCTCGGCGGCCTCATCGGGAAGAACCTCGCCGACAAGGTTGGCATCAAGGCTTACATTTACGATGCGGTTACCTCCGGCGAATTCCCTGAGATTGCGCAGATTTGCGGCTATACGCAGTTCAAGCGTTCCAGCGCAGCTCACGTATTAAACGGCCGCGCGCAGGCTATCCGCTACGCAAAGGCTCAGGGCAAGAAGTTCGAAGACATGAACCTCATCGTCTGCCACATGGGCGGCGGCTGCTCGGTTATGGCATTTAGGAAGGGCACTCTCATCGACACCTTAGGTGATGACGAGTTCCACATTTCCGCAGAACGTGCAGGTGGCGCACAGCTGCTGAAGTTTGTAAAGCTTTGCTTCTCCGGTCAGTACAGCGAAGCCGATGTAAAGAAGCTCATTCGCGGCAAGGGCGGCCTCATGGCACACCTCGGAACATCCAACGGCAAGGAAATCGAAGAGAGAATTGCCGGCGGTGATGCGAAGGCAAAGCTAGTTTTCGAAGCAATGGGATATTCGCTTTGCAAATCAATCGGAGCGCTCATGGGAATCATGGGCGAAAAGACAGATGCTGTCATCCTGACAGGCGGTCTGGCTTATGCTAAGACAATAACCGACTTTATGGCAAAGACTTTGTCAAACATCGTTACTGTTGAGAAGATGCCGGGCGAGTCCGAAATGGAAGCTCTCGCAGAAGGCGGCGTTCGTCTCTTAAACGGTGAGGAAAAGGCAAAAACTTACCACCTGCCAAACTAGGCGAATCTGGGGACAGGCACCAAATTGGAATTTTTTCTAATTTAGGGACAGGTCTCAAATTAGGAAAACTAAAAAACGCCGGGAGCGCACTTTTGCTCTTGGCGTTTTTCTTTTATTTAGTATTCTTTTATTTAGTATTAATTGGTTATTTCGTTTTTGCTTTTACCAGCTTTACAAGCGAATCCACCAAATCGGGGTGAGTCATGTCGCATCCCTCAATGAGGGCCTGTGCTTGGGCAGGATTTGTTTTTTTATAGGAACGCGCAATCATCTTTATTAAGAATCTGCTGAACCCTCCCAAACCCTCCGGATTTATTCCGCCGGGCAGATAAAAAAGAGGTAAGCCCTCGAGACCTTCGGTCAGGTTGTCCTGTGCAAGCTTTTCGAGATCCTGCTTGTCTGCGGGAGTCGCCCCGGTGCAGTAGAGGATGATGTTTTGCTCGTCGAACTCCTTTATATTCTTTCGCAGCCAGTCAAGTCCCTGTATTTTACCGGCGTTCAGCCAGCCGCCAAAAATCAGCGTGCGGTAGTGTCTGAGTGCGGGCGCACTAGCCTCCTTGTATTTGATAAAAGGACATTCCAGCTTTTCAGCTATCCACAGTGCGTATCTCGCAGTAAAGCCGGTCTGACTTTCGTAAATTACTATTTCCTCGCGATCGATCATTTGTAAACTCCGATATTGAAAGTATTGAAAGCTGATTGCGACCTGTCCCTAAATTAGAAAAAATTCCAATTTGGTGCCTGTCCCCAGATTAGCCTTGGGAACGGGCTTCGCGGAGGCCCTTTACAAGCTGGTCTGCGCAGCTGGTCTTTTTGAAGCCGCAGGTGTTGCCTTCGAGTATAGGTGCAATCTCGTCGATAGTCTTTCCCTTAATCAGAGCGGAAATTGCCTTCAGGTTGCCGTTGCAGCCACCGTGGAAAAGCACATCAACTATAACATCGCCGTCAAGCTCGATGTCGATTTTGTTTGCGCAAACACCCTGAGGATAAAATTCATATTTCATGGCATAAATCTCCTTTCACCACATACCAAATACATCGGTTTTATACACACATTATACCTAAAAGCGCCCCAAAGATAAACACTTTTACAGAGAAAAATATTATGATATAATGCAGAGGAGAGCTTACCGCATTCAGCGGGAAAGCGAGGAAGGAAAAAGGAAATGAGTAGTAAAAAAATAGCGACAATATTGCTTATAGTCGGCGCACTTTTTATTTTGGTGCCGATGTTTGTATACGGCACAGATGCACCGTTTACGGGACTTGCAAAGAGTTTTACAATTTTCGGCGCAGGCTGTGAAATTGTGGCAGGTGTGTTCTACAAGAGAAGCAGACACGAAAGTGATGAGGACGATAAATAAGGAGCTTGCAGATGAAAAAGGATAAATACATAAAAGAGCTCGGCAGCTTCCTGAAGGAAGCAAAGACGCCGTACCACGCAGTAAGCCTGACCGCACAGATTCTGACAAAGGCGGGCTTTTCGGAGCTTGCCGAAAGCGACGCATGGCAGGTCAAGCCGGGCGGCAGGTATTATGTAAGCCGCAACGGATCCTCCATCATCGCTTTTTCCGTGCCAAATAGCAGCAAGCTTCACAGCTTTAGCATAGTGGCGGCACACAGCGACAGCCCGACCTTCAGAGTGAAGGAAAATGCGGAGCTTGCTGTAGCCGGGCAGTATGTAAAGCTGAACACCGAAGGATACGGCGGTGCGATTCTGTCGACATGGCTTGACAGGCCGCTTGGCATAGCAGGCAGAGTGTTTGTTGAGGAAGAGGGCAGGATAACAGAAAAGCTTGTCGATCTCGATACAACTGTCGTAATTCCAAACCTTGCCATCCACATGAATCGCGAAGTCAACGATGGGTACAAGTGGAACAAGCAGGTTGATCTCCTCCCGCTTTTTGGCGGAAGCGAGGCGGCAGGCAGCTTTGACAAGGCGGTAATCGCAAAGGCGGGAGCCGGCAAAAATGGCTTGCTCGGTAAGGATCTGGTGCTCTACTGCCCGGAGGAGTTAAAGGTATGGGGCCCGAAGGGCGAGTTCTGTTCGGCACCTCGTCTCGATGATCTGGCATCCGCATTCGCGGGCCTTTCGGCAATTACCGAGAATCCTGTTTCAGCAGATGCAGTTAATGTGCTTGCGATTTTCGATAATGAAGAGGTGGGCAGCCTGACCGCGCAGGGAGCAGACTCCACCTTCCTCTATGATGTGCTTCAGCGCATCCGGATAGCCATGAAGGCGAGTGAGGAGGACTACTACAGAGCCATTGCAGAGAGCTTTCTGATTTCAGCGGACAACGCCCACGCAGTTCATCCGAACCACGCAGAGAAGTCCGACGAAAACAACAGGCCTTATCTTAACGGCGGTTTTGTGGTGAAATACAGCGCAAATCAAAAGTACACGACGAGCGGAAAGAGCGCAGCTTATCTGAAAAAGCTTTGCAAGAGTGCGGGCGTGACAGCGCAGGTTTTCGCAAACCGTTCGGACATGGCGGGCGGATCGACGCTTGGCAACATTTCAAATGCTCATGTTTCGATATCTTCGGTGGATGTGGGGCTTCCGCAGCTGGCGATGCATTCGGCTTATGAGACGATGGGAACGAAGGATCTTTCGGACATGATTGCGATGATGCGAGAGTTTTATAAATAAAAAACAGCCTACGAAAACGTGGTGTTTCGTAGGCTGTTGTTATATTTTAGTACTGCTGGCCGATTAGAATGTTGTACCACTCTTCTGCAACTTCCTCGTCCTCGTCGTAGACGATGCGGCCGCTGAGGACTGTCTGCCTTGCGCGAAGCTTTCGGAGCTCGTCCACGGTTTTGCATTCAAGCGGGTTCTTTTCGAAAATCGCAAAGTCGGCAAGCTTGCCCTTTGTAATGCTGCCCAGTTCGCTGTCCATGCCAAGCTCGACTGCAGCGTCGTAGGTGAGCATGTCGATGGCTTGCTCTACGCTTTTTGCACAGCTGAGGGCGTTTGAGCCTAGCCCACCGGTAATTTCAGGTGCCCCCACGTTCATGGTAAAGCCGCCTGCGCCCGGGAGCTGCTCGTTATCGGTGTATTCGCAGCCGGTGAGACCTGCTTCCATAATGGTTTCGCCGAGGCTGTAGTTAGCGCGCTCCTCTTCGTCAAAATTGAGCTCGTGGCAGAGTGTGAATATGTTTTTGCGATAGCCCTTGTCGCGGATTTCTGTGAAGATTCGCAGAATCTCAAGGGCGATTTCTTTATTGTGAACGCAGATTTTGATGTTCATGCCGGCATCCGCCGCAGCAAGGCACATGCCGAAAACCTGGTCGTGCAGAGTGTCGAGATAAACTGTTTCGTCTTCAGCAAATTCAGTGCGGCCAAAGAGGTCCGTGATATCAAGCTGGAGTCCGTCTGCGTTGAAGGCAGGCTGCAGGTCTGTGCAGAATGTCTGACGCTGGCGAAGTCTGCGAACCAGAATGTCCGGATTTGCAGGAGTCCTCATACCGAGCTTTCCGAAAAGGCGTTGCTTTTGAAGGTCGTTGTTATATGCGTCGACGAGCATGTCGGTGTAGACCTGGTCGAAATAGTCAACGAAGCCGTTGTTTACAACTCCGGTGAAGCCGCGTTCGCAGTAGCCTGCGGTAAGATCGACCAAGCGGCGCTGCAGCTCTTCAAAGTCGATGAGGTTAAAAATCTCAACCAGGAAATCCATCGTTACCTGATTAGTCATGCCTGTCTGAACCATTGAGGTCGTGTATTCCGTTGCAGCAGTGTTCAGAAGAACTGCATTTTGACGGGCAAGAAGGAGGATCAGAGGGACATTGCCGGTGGCTTTGTCGAGGTCCTCGCGAACCGCCGAAGGATCTTTGCCGGTCGGAATTTCCAGACTATCCGAGAAAGCGAAAATTGAGTAATCGAGATCTAAATTTGGTTCAGGGCCAAGGGGATTGTTAATACCGCCCGCGTGCTCAGCAGCTCCAAGGCCACCGTCAAAGCTGCCGCCGAATACGCTGTCGCCGTTACTCAGGTTTGCGGCGCCTTCGGATGAGGAAGTGTTGTCCGCCGATACGGAAAAGATATCGCCGAGGTTTGTAATTTCGGCCGCTTTCGAAGATGTGCCGCTTGCGTCGGCAGGAACCTTGCTTGCGAGTGTATCGATCAGATCCTCCCAGGTTTCGCAATCCGACAGGTCTTCGTAGGCATCCTCGAAAACGCGTGTTGCAGGGGCTGCTCCCATATCGATAAAGCCCGGGAGCATCGTTGCGCCGCCGAGGTCGCTAACTACGGTGTCGCTGCCCTCGAGGTCTTCCATATCCTCGTAGCTGCCGACTCGAAGTATGCGTCCGTCCTTGCAGGCTACAGCCTCTGCCCAAGGCAGGTCGGCGTCCTGAGTGTATATGCGGCCGCCTTTAAATATGATATCAGCCTTTTCGGCCTTTTTGAAAAATCCAAATGCCATAGGTAATGCCTCCCGTCTGTTTTGTCTGCATACAATGATATTATACTTGAAAATCTCCGTTTGCGACAAGGCAAATTTAGGCGAATTTGAAGGCGAATTTGGGGACAGGCACCGATTAGGAAATAATTCTAATTTGGGGACAGGTTCGAAGGCGATGCCTTGGCGCAGGAAGCTTGGCCTGCTTTGGACATTGGAGAAGAGATTCTTGCGCGGCTTGATGACTCGGGGCTTTGTGTGTGGCGCGTGTGGGGGCTTTGTGTGTAGGTTTGTGGGGGCTTTGCGTGTAGGTTTGTGGGGGCTTTGTAGTGCTTGAAGAGAGAAAGTGATTGGAGTATAATTAACATGAGTTTTTGTGTGCATTTAGTACCGGGGAGACTGTTTTAGGGAGACTGCTTCCGAGGTATAATTAAGTATAAATACGAGTTAAAGTGGGAGCAGACAATACATTACGGAGATAATTTGGTATGAATATAAGAGATAGACTATATGTTGCAACAGTCGGGAAAAACGCGGTGTCTTTGATAAAGCAGTATGGAGTTGGTATTGAGCTGGATCATATCTGCTGGACGGAGAATCTCGATGAGCCGAAAATTGCGGCAACAAACAAGAATATCAGGAAAGATATCGATGAAAGCGGTGCGAAGAGAAGGATTTTACATGCGCCTTTCCAGGAGCTGTTCCCTTGCGCGATTGACCCCAAAATTCGTGCGGTTGCTCTGGACAGATTTGAGGCATCCTTTCGCATGGCGCACGTTTACGGAGCAAGCCGCATGGTCGTGCACACGGGATTTGTGCCGAATATCTATTACCGTGAATGGCACTACAAAAAATCCATTGAATTCTGGACAAATTATATGCAAAGCAAGCCCGACAGCTTTATGCTCTGCGTTGAAAACATTCTTGAAGAGGACCCGGAGCAGATGGCGGAGCTCATAGACGGGCTGAATGCACGCGAAGCTGAGCTGGGTGGCAGACACCGCTATGGCATGTGTTTCGACCTCGGTCATGCAGGATGCAGGAGCAAGGTTCCTGTCACCGAATGGATAAAAGTTTTAGGGCAGCGCATTGTGCATACCCACCTGCATTGCAATGACGGAAGCGGCGATACACATGGGGTGTTCGATTGCGAGAATGCGGTATTTTCGATGAAGGAAGCACTTGATGCAGTTTGCGAATGTGCGGCGGAGGATGTGACGCACACGATAGAAGCTCTCGATCCTCAGGCATGCCTGCGCTGGCTGGAGCTGAATCATTATATTTAGGCGAATTTGGGGACAGGCACCAAATTGGAAAAAAGGCTAATTTGGGGACAGGCAGTGGCGAATTAAGGAAAAAGCAGGGGAATGGGATTTGTCCCTAAAGCGGAGAAATGCATGCTTTGTGGTGGGACATGGGATGCTAACTAACCCTAAAGTGTGTGGTCGGAACCGAAAGAAGTAATTATGACGAGAGAAGAATTAAAAAAGTTAATAAATGAAATAGAGGAGCCCGACAGGGCCATGATGGAAAAGGCCGCAGCGCGGCAGGCGGAGCTTGCTAAGCCGCCGGGAAGTCTCGGAAGGCTCGAGGACATATCCGTAAAGATTGCCGGAATTACCGGTGAGCTGGCGCCCAATGTGACACGTCAGGCAATTGCAGTGATGAGCGCGGACAACGGAGTCTGGGAAGAAGGCGTGGCTTGTGCGCCTCAATCGGTTACAAGGGCGCAGACCATAAATTTCACGCGCAGACTCACGGGCGTGGGCGCGCTTTCAAAGAATTTCGGCGTCGACCTTTTAGTGACGGATGTAGGGGTGCTCGATCCAATTCCGGACGAGCTATACACGGACAGGCCGGAGGTCGCTGTAGGAGCGGCCGCTGAGTGTGCAACCGGGAGTGTGGCTGCAATCGGGAAAGCTGTAGTGACGGAAAAAGGAGTGCCGGCTGGAATCGGAGTGTTGACTGGGACTGGAGCGCAGGCTGGGAGCAGTGTGAAGGCTGGAAAAATTTGGAATAGAAAGATTCGTCCGGCGACGAACAATATATATAAAGAAGCCGCAATGACCGAGGAAGAAGCCCTTTTGGCTATAGAGACGGGAATTGAGGCTGCAAGGACGCTGAAGAAGCTGGGATACGGAATGATAGGCGTCGGGGAAATGGGTATAGGAAATACTACGACGAGTACCTGTCTTCTGGCAGAGTTTACGGGTGTGCCCGCCGCCCAAATCGTGGGCAAGGGCGGCGGGCTTTCGAGCGACGGCTATGAACGGAAAAAGGCCGTCGTTTCCGGGGCATGCGAGCGAGCCGAGGGCGAGCTCGGCGACCGCAGGGAAGACCCGATTGCGGTCCTAGCCGAGCTGGGTGGATTTGATATAGCCGCAATGGCAGGCGCCTATATAGGCGCAGCAGCTTGCAGGCTGCCCGTCGTGATCGACGGGTACATCTCGGTGGTTGCGGCTCTTGCCGCCGATCGCATTTTTGATTATTACAGGAGGCCGGAGGCAAAGGCCGGGCAGAGCGGTTGCTTGGACGCAACTGCTCCGGCTGTCCGTGCCGGGCAGCCCGGCAAGCCTGCCGGCCCGGCCTTCCGCCTTGCGGATTTCATGTTTGCTTCGCATAAATCCTTTGAGCGCGGCTACGAAGTAGCCGTAGAGGCTCTCGGGCTTGAACCAATGCTTCTCCTCGGCATGCGCCTCGGAGAAGGAAGCGGATGCCCGATCGCCTTCAAGGTGATAGAATCCGCTGTCGCGGTAATGCGTGACATGGCTACCTTTGAAGAGGCTGCCATCAACGACGATTATCTCGATGAAATCCGCCTGGGCGACAGCTTTTGATTGCTTATTGTCGCTTATTGATAGACAGAATCAGAAATATATCGAAGCATTAAAACTGTCAGTGTGTAAAGGGCGGAGTTTAAAAGAAAAGAGCATAACAATCGTGCGCTTTCAGAGCTCAAAGAAAGAATTAAAGGAAAGCCTATGAACTACTTTATCAGCGGCGGCTGCAAGAATGGGAAATCCTTTCACGCGCAGCGCATAGCAAAAGAAATGGCTGAAAAAACGGGAAAACCGCTCTATTATCTGGCAACCATGGAGCCGCACGATGCGGAGGATGATGCGCGCATAGCGCGCCACATCGCAGACCGTGACGGCTGGGGCTTCACCACAATCGAGCGCCCTACAGACATCTGCGGAATTTTCCCGGACCATTCAGCATCCCAACATCAATCGGCTGCTCCGGACCCCAATGGCGTATTTCTTTTGGACAGCGTCACCGCGCTGCTTTCGAACGAGATGTTTCGCTCAGACGGAAGTGTGGACCTTGAGGCGCCTGCCCGCGTGGCTGCAGAGCTTACACGGTTTGCGGAAATGACCGGCAGCACGGTCTTCGTCTCGGACTACATCTATTCCGATGCGCATCTTTACGATGAGCTGACCGAAAGCTACCGCAAAGGGCTTGCGCAGTGCGACCGAGCACTCGCAAAAGCTTGCGACAAAGTCATCGAGGTGGCCTACACCAGCGTGACCGAATTCAAATAAGCGACACCTCATCCGGCACTATCGTGCCACCTTCCCCTCAAGGGGAAGGCTTTAATCACGAAGATAACCCTTCATTGGGAAGGCTTTAAATCACGCAGAACCCCCAAAAACGACGAAAGGAGCGCAGTATGTACGAACTTAAAAAAGTCGGCGAAAACAGCTTTTACATCGATTGCCCTGCAAAAATCGGCGTTGTGCGCAAAGGCGGAACGAGCATTCACGCCTGCGGTATCGGCGCAAGCGGCGATGTCTGGCTGATAGATTCGGGCAGCGACAAGGACGCCGCAAAAAAGGTTAAGCAGGCGATTGAGCCGATGAACTGGAAAGTTCAGGCGATTTACAACACTCACTCGCACGCCGACCACATCGGCGGGAACAAGTACTTCCAGGACCAGACGGGCTGCAAAATCTACGCTCCCGGCCTCGAGCGAAGCTTTACCGAAGCACCGATTCTCGAGCCGATGTACCTCTACGGCGCAATGCCGATGAAGGAGCTGCAAAACAAGTTCCTCTGCGCGAAGGAGAGCGTTGCAGAGCCGCTTACAAAAGATGCTCTGCCGGACGGCTGGGAGATGATTCCGCTGCCCGGGCACAGCTTTGACATGGTGGGCTTCCGCACGCCGGACAACGTCGTGTACCTAGCGGATGCCTTAAGCAGCGCAGAAGTGCTCGAAAAGTACAAAGTCGGCTTCCTCTGCGATGTCGGCGCCTACCTCGAAACGCTCGAGCGTGTGAAGACGATGGAGGCGGCGATGTTCGTGCCTTCCCATGCGGAAGCGGCGGAAAACATAGCACCGCTTGCCGAGCTCAATATCAAAACCACTCTTGCAGTTGCGGAAAAAATTGAGAGCTTCTGTGCTTCACCAAAGACCTTCGAGGAAATTGTAAAGGCCACATTTGACAGCTACGGCCTTACGATGAGCCTGCAGCAGTATGTGCTTCTCGGAAGCACGATAAAGGCTTATCTTACATGGCTGCGCGCGCAGAGCCGCGTTGATTTCGAGTTCACAGATAATAAAATGATTTGGCGCAAAGCTTAGGCGTCGCCAAAACCAATTTTCTATGACTGCCGGTGCGATTACCAAGAAGGGACCAGGTGGTAGGAAAGTAAGACAAAACAGATAAAACAGAAACAGAAAAAATAAAATGAAAAAATACATAACCGGATTCTTTATGGCATGGGGGTGCTTCACTGTAATCCCCTGTCCGTACAAAAAATGGGACGAAAACGCACGTGATCAGATGCTTTTCGCTCTCCCGTTCATAGGCCTTATCGTAGGCTGGCTCTGGTACGGAGTCTACCTCCTTTTGTGGAAGGCGCTCGCGATTCCGCACCTGATTGCTGCAGTAATTTTGGCCTTTTTCCCGATGCTGCTGACAGGCTTTATTCACATCGACGGCTTTATGGACTGCTGCGATGCCATAGGATCGCGCCGCCCGCGCGAGGACAAGCTTCGCATATTAAAGGACTCGCACGTCGGAGCCTTTGCGTGCATCGGCATCGCCTTTTGGGCGCTTACCAGCACGGGAGCCATGGACGCGGTGCTGCTGGCACCTGAGGTAACAGAGGCCGGCTCGGTAGGATTCCTGACAATCGGTAAAGTGAACATGACGCCATGCCTTATATTAATTCCGGCGGTTTCCAGGTTCATGTCGGCAATAAGTGTGTGGAACTACCCACCGCTTCCGACCAGTCAGTACAATCGCACTTCCGAGGCAGAAGCCGGCGGCAGAAAGCCGGTCGGCGCGATGGTTTTAGTGATGCTTCTGATATTTGCAATATTTTTTGCAGTTGTAGAGTTTTCAACATTTACGCACCTCATTTCTCGCACGGAGCTGGTGTTTGTCATTGAAATGGTTGCGTATTACCTTGCATGCATGCACGCACGCAGACAGCTCGGTGGCATGAGCGGCGACATCTCGGGCTACAGTATCACAGTCGCTGAGACCGCAGCTCTGCTTGCAATCGCACTACTTTGAAAGGAAACAACATGAAACTGATTTTCGGAGGCGCATATCAGGGCAAGCTTGATTACGCACTACAATTAATTACGCAGACCACCACCGCCACCACCGGCGCCCACACTGCCGTCAATGGCACTAACCACCACACCGACACCATCGGCACCGAAGGTACCCTCGTCTACACATGCCCGGACATCCGAGGCTGTGATACGCCT
>JAEEGH010000860.1_pt1 | contig 93364 bp, 79 predicted proteins | sample 9134181 | NCBI WGS metagenome assembly JAEEGH01 (sample SAMN16246544, study PRJNA631951) | gut metagenome | biome: gut microbiome; feature: rumen; material: DP-attached | host: Bos | place: Iran: Karaj | collected 2018-10 | reverse complement strand
GGTATCCTGCAACTCGATGCTGAGGACTATGACTTCTCAAAGACAGCTACCGAGCGTATGTCTTGTGAATATAATGGTCAGCCTATGAGCATCGGCTTCAAGGGTTCTTCATTCATTGAAATTCTTAGCAACTTTGACTGTCAGGAAGTTACTTTACAGCTGGCCGACCCAAGCCGTGCAGGTTTGGTGCTTCCCTCAGAGCAGCCCGAAGGACAGGATGTGCTGATGCTAATGATGCCCATGCTGATTAATGACTAAGAAAACAGAGGATACTGAGAAAAAGATGAAACTGAATTTACAGAAACCGCTGGTAATCTTCGACTTAGAGACAACAGGACTTGACATGGTGAAAGACCGTGTCATCCAGTTGTCGTATATTAAAGTCTTTCCCGATGGACATGAAGAGCGAGGCAACGAACTCATCAATCCGGAAAAAAACATTGAGCCTATTATCACCCAGCTGACAGGTATCTCCAACGATGACGTGAAAGACAAGCCTAGCTTCAAACAACTGGCCAAGAAGATAGAGGACGTGTTCCAAGGCTCCGATATCGCAGGATTCAATTCCAATCACTTCGACGTACCCCTGTTGGCAGAAGAGTTCCTGCGTGCTGGCATCAACTTCGACTTCTCGAAAGCTTGCCTCATCGATGCCTGCACCATCTTCAAGAAGATGGAGAAGCGCAACCTCGCTGCCGCCTATAAGTTCTACTGCGGACGCCACATGGAAGACGACTTCGAGGCTCACCGTGCCGACCAGGACACGGAAGCCACGTACCGCGTGCTGATGGGCGAACTGGACTGCTACACCGAGGAGCACCAGCGGTCTATCGGCGAAGACCCCACCGAGCGCACGCTGCCTAACGACATGCAAGCGCTGGCCGACTTCTCGAAGACCAACGACAACGTCGATTTTGCGGGTCGCATCGTGTGGGCTGACGTCAAGGGCGTTCGCACCGAGGTGTTCAACTTCGGCAAGCACAAGGGTGTTCCCGTCGCCGAGGTGCTACGCTTCGACCCGGGCTACTACAGCTGGATACTGGGTGGCGACTTCACCTACAACACCAAGCAGGTGCTGACGCGCATCCGACTGCGTGAGGCGCAGAAGTAAGCCCACCCCCAGCCCCTCCCAAAGGGAGGAGAGTTGAAATGAAAGACAGTTTAAGGGTTTAAGAGTTTAAAGATGAAAAAATTAAAACACAGAGATACAGAGACACAGAGGTCTATTTAGATGAAAAATTAAAATGAAAAATCTCTGTATCTCTGTGTCTCTGTGTTGAAATTAACCATCACAAGCATGCTGAAAGGAAAGAAAATAGTATTAGGCATTACGGGCAGCATCGCTGCCTACAAGGCGTGTCTCATCATCCGCGGACTCGTCAAGGCAGGTGCTGAGGTGCAGGTGGTCATCACCCCTGCCGGAAAAGAGTTTATCACCCCCATCACGCTGTCTGCCCTAACCCAGAAACCCGTCATCAGCGACTTCTTCTCGCAGCGTGACGGCACGTGGCACTCGCACGTCAAGCTCGGCTTGTGGGCGGACGCCATGCTCATTGCGCCCTGCACGGCATCGACGTTGGGCAAGATGGCAAGTGGTGTGGCAGACAATATGCTCGTCACGACCTACCTGTCGATGAAGGCACCCGTCTTCATTGCTCCTGCCATGGACCTCGACATGTATCAGCACCCCACGACACAGCAGAACATGGAGCGCCTTCGTTCCTTCGGCAATCACATCATTGAGCCGCAGAGCGGTTTCCTCGCCTCCGGCTTGGAGGGCAAGGGACGCATGGAAGAGCCCGAGCAGATTGTGGAGTATCTCGACCGTTTCTTCGACGGCCAAGACGTACCCCCGCTTCCCCTCACCTCTAAGAAAATCCTCATCACCGCCGGTCCTACGTACGAGAAGATAGACCCCGTGCGCTTCATAGGCAACTACAGCAGTGGCAAGATGGGTTTCGCCCTCGCTGAGGAGTGTGCGCGCCGCGGTGCCGACGTCACGCTCATCGCCGGTCCCGTCAACAGTCAAATCAACTGTCAACTGTCATCTGTAAACTGTAAACTGATCCGCGTCGAGTCGTGCGACGAGATGTACCGTGCTGCCACGGAGGCTTTCCCGCAGATGGATGCCGCCATCCTGTGCGCTGCCGTTGCAGATTACCGTCCTGAGCACGTCGCTGAGCAGAAAATCAAGCGCGAGGGCGATGACCTCGTGCTGCGCCTCGTACCCAACCCCGACATTGCTGCCGCCTTGGGAAAGATGAAGACCGACCACCAGCTGCTCGTCGGCTTTGCCCTTGAGACCAACGACGAGGAGGTCAACGCCCAGAAGAAGCTGCAGAAGAAGAACCTCGACTTCATCGTGCTCAACTCGCTGCGCAACGAAGGTACGTGTTTCCAGTCGGACGAGAACCAAATCAGCATCCTCTCTGCCAGCGGCAAGAAGGACTTCGACAAGAAGAGCAAGCAGGCCGTTGCTGCCGACATCATCGACGAACTGTCCAACCGTCTGAATCAACCGTCATGAGAGCAACCACGAAGACATATCTGCTGCTGATGTTCATGGCTGTTCTGCTGGGGGGCGTCGTGCCTGAGGTAACTGCTCAGGAGCTGAACGTGAAGATCAACATCAACAGCCAGCAGGTGGAAGGCACGGACAAGAGCGTCTTCCAGAGCTTGCAGGAGAACCTGGAGCAGTGGATGAACGACCGCCAGTGGACCGAGCTACAGTTCCAGAAGAACGAGCGCATCAACTGCACGTTCAACATCACCATTAGCAAGTATAACAAAGCCGACAACTTCTTCGAGTGCTCTGCCCTGATACAGGCCAACCGACCGGTGTATAACTCGGCATACACCTCCACCTTATATAATAATAAAGACCCGGACTTCAACTTCAACTACCAGCAGTTCGAGCAGCTGAACTTCGTCGAGGAGAACATCGACAACCAGCTGACTGCCATGATGGCTTTCTATGCCTACCTCATCATCGGCTTAGACCTCGACAGCTTCTCGCCGCTGGGAGGCACCGAGGTGCTGCAGCGCTGCATGAACCTGGTGAACAACTGCCAGAGTCTGGACTATGTCGGCTGGAAGCCCTTCGAGAAGAATACGCGCAACCGCTATACCCTCATCAACGACTACCTGGACGAGGCCATGAAGCCCTTCCGACAGTTGCAGTACGACTACTATCGCAAGGGACTCGACGAAATGTCCAACAACGCCGAGCGTGGACGCACCAACATCAGCGATGCCCTGCAGCTGCTGAAGCAGGCGCACGAGGAGAAGCCCCTCAGTCTGCTGCCGCAGATATGGACTGACTACAAGCGCGACGAACTCGCCAACATCTATAAGGGCAAGGGCACGCAGAAGGAGAAGGAGGCTATCTACGACTTGCTCTTCAACATCAATGCCTCGCAGAGTGAAGCGTGGGAGAAAATCAAGCAATGAGCGCCCCAAGAATTTAAAACACAGAGATACAGAGACACAGAGGTCTTTTAGATGAAAGATTAAAATTTAAAAATGAAAGATTAAGATAAAAGTATTATAAGATGAAAATAAAAACTCTGTATCTCTGTGCCTCTGTGTTCAATTTAAAGAACTCAAAACTATGCTGAAACGACTATATATCAAGAACTTCGCACTGATTGACGAGCTCGACATTGAGCTGTACAAGGGTTTCTCCGTCATTACCGGTGAGACCGGTGCCGGCAAGAGCATCATCCTCGGCGCCATCGGACTGCTGTTAGGACAGCGCGCCGACTCCAAAACGCTGAAACAGGGTGCCGACCGCTGTGTCATCGAGGCACACTTCGACCTGTCGCGCTACGACATACAGGCGTTCTTCACCGACAACGACATCGACTACGACGGCGAAGACACCATCATCCGCCGCGAACTCACCGCTGCCGGCAAGAGCCGTGCCTTCATCAACGACACGCCCGTGGCGCTGTCCATGTTGAAGGAGCTGGGCGAACAGCTCGTCGATATCCACTCGCAGCACCAGAACCTGCTGCTCAACAAGCAGGACTTCCAGCTAAGCGTGGTGGATATCCTGGCACAGGACGCCCAACAGTTAGAGCGTTATCAGCAGACCTACACTGACTACCAGCAGCGACAGCGCGAACTGGCAGCCATGAAGGACAACATCGAGCGCAACCGCCAGCAGCAGGACTTCCTGCAGTTTCAGTACGAGGAGCTCACTGCCGCCCAGCTGAAAGAAGGCGAGCTGGAAGAACTGGAACAGCAGAGCGATACCATGTCGCACGCCGAGGACATCAAGACCGCCCTCTACGAGGCTGATCATGCGCTGACCGCTGAGCAGACTGGTGCCGTCGGTCAAGTACGCAGCGTGCTGCACGCCCTCAGCGGCATCAGCAAGGTGCTGCCGCAAGCCACCGAACTGGCAGAGCGGCTGGACTCCTGCCACATCGAGTTGAAGGACATCAGCGACGAGGTGAGCCGACTGCTGGAACGCACCGACTTCGACCCTGCCGAGCTGGATAGCATCAACAACCGGCTGGACCGTCTCTACGACCTGCAGAAGAAATACCATGCCGAGACCATCGGCGAGCTCATCAGCCAGCGCGACACCTTGCAGCAGCAGCTGCAGAACATCGAGAATAGCGACGAGGCGGTGAGCGAACTGGAGACACAGTGCCTGCAGCTACAGGCCCTGTGCCAGCAGCAGGCCGATGCACTCACCAAGCTGCGCCAGAAGGCCGCCAAGGAAATTGTCAAGCAGATGCAGCAGCGTCTCGTGCCCTTAGGCATGCCCAACGTGCGCTTCGACGTCAGCATCACCCCGACGGCACTCGGCAAGAGCGGTCAGGATGCCGTCAACTTCCTCTTCTCCGCCAACACCTCCACCCCACCCCAGCCCGTGGCACAAGTGGCATCGGGCGGCGAGATAGCGCGCGTCATGCTGTCGCTGAAGGCGATGATCAGCGGAGCCGTGAAGCTTCCCACCATCATCTTCGACGAGATAGACACGGGCGTCAGCGGCAAGATTGCCGAGAAGATGGCAGAGATTATGCAGGAGATGGGCAGCTACGAGCGACAAGTCATCTCCATTACCCACCTGCCCCAGATTGCCGCCCTCGGCAGCCATCACTACCGCGTGACGAAGGAAGAGACGCCGCAGGGCACTACGAGCCACATGCAGGAACTCTCCGCCGACGAGCGCGTCACCGAAATTGCCCAGATGCTCAGCGGTAGCGACGTCACCGCCGCCGCCGTCCAGAACGCCAAGGCACTGCTGAAGCAGAAGGTACTCACCGTCCTCCTGCTGCTCATGACCGTGCTCGGCATCAATGCCGCCGAGCCGCCATTCACCGGTACGCAGCTTGCATTCCCAGGTGCTGACGGCTACGGCAGATACACCTCTGGTGGTCGCGGTGGCGAGGTGTGCTACGTCACCAGTCTCGACGACTGCACCGATGCTAACCTCGTGGAAGGCACCCTGCGCTGGGCCATCCGCCACGACAACGGCGGCAAGCCGCGCACCATCCTCTTCAAGGTCGGGGGCACCATTCGCCTCACCTCCAAGCTGAAGTTCCTGCACGACAACGTCTCCATCCTCGGACAGACCGCCCCCGGCGGCGGCATCTGCATAGCAGGCTATGACATCTACCTGTGTAACGACAATATCATCCTGCGCTATCTCCGCTTCCGTGCCGGAGAGATGGCGGCAGCGAGCATCACCTCCCTCGACATGGAGAACGCCAAGCACGTCATCATCGATCACTGCTCGCTAACCTGGTCTATGGAGGAGTGTCTGACCGCCTACGACTCCGACTATACCACCATCCAGTGGTGCATCATCGGCGAAGGCCTCTATAACAGTCTCAACCCCAAGGGTGTGCGTTCCTACGCCACACAGTGGGGCGGCGAGCACTCTACCATGCACCACTGCCTCATCACCAACTGCAACAACCGCACCGTCCGCTTCAACGGCGTGCGCAGCGAGTCGAAGATTGGCCAGGGCCGTCACGACCACGATGCACAGGTGCTGTCAGAGTATGCCAACAACGTCGTCTTCAACTGGGGCAAGCCCAACTCTGCCTACGGCGGCGAGAACGACAAGACCGTCAACAATAGCGCCGACGGCAGCGAACACCTGGGTTACGACCGCGTGTATATGATCAACAACTACTACCGCCCCGGTCCCGTCACCCAGCAGCACGTCAGCGGCACCCGCTACTTTGCTCAAGGCGACTACGACCAAGCCGACGGCTACGGCCAATGGTATCTCAGCGGCAACAAGTTCGAGCTCGACAGCAAGTGGAAAGGAGCAGGCACCGAGTGGAGCACCGACTGCCTGCAGCGCGTCAATGCCGACAACCTCTACGGCTTCACCACTGCCGACACGCTGCGTGCCTTCAACCTGAAAGACCTCAGCGCTGCCAATGCCCAGGAGCTCTACGACCGCTACATCATGAACGCCCTGCCAGCAGGAGGCCTCTCCGGCATGCAGTACGAGAGTGCCGATGACGCCTTCCATTCCGTCTGCCAGGGAGCCGGTGCCTCACTGCCCCGCTACGACGCTGTCGATGCCCGTCTGCTCAAGGAAGCTCATGGCGACATCGACCCCCAATACACTGGCGTTGCCAAGCCCAAATTCAAGGACGGCATCATGGAGCAGCCTCGCGGCAAAGGCATCATCAACAGTCCCAACGACATTGCGATAGAAGCCTACGGCGGCAAACACATCCAGTTCGACTTCACCTACCGCCGTCCAGGCAGCAAGCAGTCCGTCAGCGACCACAACATCTATCCAGACCTCAGCGGCATCAGCACCGCTGTCGATAGCGATGGCGACGGCATGCCCGACGTCTATGAAGACGCCCACGGCTTCAACAAGCATCTTGCGGCTGACGGAGCCCTCATCGCCGCCAACGGCTATTCCAACCTCGAGAATTTCCTCAATGCCGTCGTGGCAGGCACCGTGACAGCAGAGGGAGAGACTGTACCATAGTATAAAAAAAGGTTTTTAGCGGGCGCTCCATTTATTTTTGGCGCCCGCTAAAAATATTCATGGCTGCCGCCAAAAATATTCACGGCGCCCGCTAAAAATAAAAGAGAGCCGTTCTTCCACCCGACGAAATACGTCTTCTCCCCCGACGAAAGCCGTTCTCGCACCCTTCTTCATCCGCACTCGTACATAGCGAATACCGTATTTACTTTTTGAGAGAAACATAAGAAAGTGGATGATTCCGTAAAAAAACGAATAGGTTGAAGTGTCTTATATATAGAAGTACCCCAAATTCGGGGCACAGACATGAATAGACTGATATGCTTGAACAAAGAATACTTGAGGAGCTTTTCCGCCAGAACTACAGCAAGATGATTCATCTGGCCAGAGTCTTGCTGGGAGATGACGAGGAGGCAGAAGACGTGGTGCAGGACATTTTCCTACGCCTGGCAAACAGCGACATTGCTTTCCACTTCGACGAGCAATCTTCGGGTTCGCCAAAGAGCAGCAACTATCTGCTGACTGCCGTGCACAATGCCTGCCTGAACAAAATCAGACAGATAAAATTACACGAGCGGGTGAAGGCTCTGATGCCTATAGACGATGAAGCCGATCTGCAACCCATTGACAAGCAGTTGGAACGTTTCGACAACATCGCTGCCTATGTGAACGAGCAACTGGAAGAACCGCATCGGAGCATTTTCCACTTCCGTTTCGATGAAGATCTAACGATACTCGAAATAGCCCGACGGCTCGGTCTGAACCCGAACACCACCTACAAGTATCTCATGCAGAGCATTCAGCAAATCAAGAATCACTTCAGTAAACTTTAAAAAGGAAAACAACATGGATACGACCAACGAAAACATCCGCCAACTACTGGAGATGCTCAACAATCCGGATGCTTACAGCGAGCAGGAAATACGGGACATCATCAACCACGATGAAGATACGTGTGAGACTTATCGCGTCATGGTAGAAACCAAGCGTAGCAGCCGCCATCGTCAAGACAAAGAACCTGTCGATGTAGATGCTGCATGGAACAAATTCAACCAGAAACTTCAGCCCAAGCAGCATAGTCGTAACTGGATGAAAATGGCAGCCTCTTTCATCGGGTTGCTCCTTGTCTCTGGCATTGCTTTTGCAGCCATTCACATGGTATTGCAGTATCATCATTCGGAGACACTCGATGCAGAACTCACGACGAATACGGAAAGTCCCGCCACAATAGTTCCTGCCGATACGATTGCCAGCGACACGCTCACCGTTCAGCCCGTCATCTTCGACAACGTCCCGCTGGAGGACATGCTGAAAGAGATAGCCGCGCACTACCATGTCAAGGTTACATTTCAAAACGACGAAGTCCGCGACTTCCGGTTCCGCTTTGTGTGGAATCCTCAGCAAGGCATCGAGCAAGTCATCAACGACCTCAACCAGTTCGAGCGGCTGACGGTCACTCTGAACGAGCATGAAATGACCATTAAATAGTCTGCCGCCATGAACCGATTTCTTGCTATCATTATCACCCTGCTGTTGACAGTCAGCACGCAGGCTCAAAAACGCATCTCGCGCGAATATAACAATGTGTCTCTGTCCGATGCGCTTAGCGAACTCGCCAATCAGCAAAGCGACTACGCCATCATGTTCCTCTACAACGAACTGGAGGACTTCCGCATCACCACGACTATTCGTCGAAAGGCGCTGCCCGAGGCCATACAGCAAATGATAGGCTTTTACCCTATCCGGATGATGGTCGATGACAGCGACCCCGATGTCAAGAAAATCTTTGTGGAATGTACTCACAAGACGAATCGACACTTGACGGGAACCATCATCGACAGACAGGGACAGCCTGTATCATACGCCAATGTCGTTGCACTCCATCCTGCCGACTCTACGCTGCTCAGCGGCGGTATATCGAATGAGAGTGGATACTTCGTTGTTCCCGTCGAGCAGCAGAGCGTTCTTCTCCGCGTCTCCTGTGTCGGCTATAAGACCATCTACAGACTTTGTGACAAACCCGAGGCGGGAAACATCAGAATGCAGACTGACAGCTACACGCTGAATGGTGTGGTGGTGCAGGGCGAGCGCCCCAAGGTGCAGCTACAGGGCAACTCGCTCATCATGAACATCGAAGGTACTGTGCTGGAGCGATTAGGAACGGCAGAAGATGTACTGTCGCGCGTGCCCACCATCTCAAAGAAAGGTGATGGCTACGAAATACTGGGCAAGGGTGCTCCGCTCATCTATGTGAACAACCGAAAGCTGAACGACCTGAACGAGCTTCGTAACATCCAGTCGGACTTCATCCGCCACGTAGAGGTCATCCAGAATCCCGGAGCACGCTACGACGCTACCGTCCATTCCGTCATCGTCATTCACACCAAGCGCATCGAGGGCGAAGGCTTGAGCACAGAACTGTCGTCGTGGAGTCGCAAGGGGCACGGTTATGCCAACAATGAGCGTATCAATCTGACTTACCGAAAACGAGGACTTGAATTGTTTGCGAACCTCTTCGGAGCCTACAACAAGCGGTGGCAGAAGGGAAAGTTCGAACAGATTGTCTTTGCCGACACGGTGTGGAACGTCAGCAATCACCATCAGTCAACAGCGCGCAACCCATATTTCGAGGGGCGTGGCGGCTTCAACTACCAGTTGAACGATAGCAACTCCTTCGGTGGATTCTACCAGCACACCTACGATTACGTAAAGACCTTCAATGACAATTCCGACGACCTGCTGGCAGACGGCTCTCCCTACGACCACCTGCATAACAGCGGCACTCGACGTGACCGCAATACGCCAAAGCACCAGGCAAACCTTTACTATACCGGAAAAGTCGGACTGTTCACTATTGACTTCAATGCCGATTATACTTCCTACAAAAGGCTGAGTCGTAACAAACAGCAGGAAATGAGCAGCAATTATGAGAACCGCGACGTGAACACCGAAAACCTGACGCGAGGCCGCATGGTAGCAGAGAAGCTCATTGTGAGTCATCCGCTGTGGAAAGGCCAGTTGACCATAGGTGAAGAATATACCAATACGCGCTGGCGGAGCACTTTTGAGAATACTCAAGGGTATATCGCCAACAGCAACAACGAGCAGCACGAAAGCAACATAGCACCGTTCGTAGAACTTCGACAACAGTTAGGGCGCTTCCAGCTGCAAGCAGGTCTTCGCTATGAGCATGTGTCATCAGACTACTATGTCAGTGGGCAGCGTCGTAGTGACCAAAGCCGCACCTACAACGACCTGTTCCCGTCGGTCGCCCTATCTACTGCCGTTAAGAAAGTGCAACTCTCCGTCAGTTATGCCAAGCGTACCAACCGACCCGCCTATTGGCTGCTGAACAACGACGTAATATACGAGAACCGGCTGAACATGCAGAAGGGAAATCCCTACCTGCGACCCGTCAAATACCATAACCTGAATGCTATGGCTATGTGGAAAGGCTTCTATCTGACAACCAACTTCGTGCATTGCGTCGATCCCTTCCTAACCGTCATGGAGAGCATGGAGCACAACAGCAAGGTAAACATCGCCACCATCAAAAACTACAACCATGCCGACTGGCTCATCGTCACATTGGGAGCACAACGCGACGTCAAACTGGCAGACGGCATCACATGGACACCGCAATACAACGCCACATTCATGAAACAATGGCTCACAACAACCTATAATGGTCAGGACAAACATCTCAACACGCCGATGCTGTCCCTGCAACTGGGCAATGTCATCTCGCTGCCACACGACTGGCTACTACAAGCCGACTTCAACATGCACACTCACGGATATACAGGCTCAAACTTCAGAATAGAAGCCACCAATGCCATGCTATCACTCAGCGTCAGCAAAGACCTCTTCAAGCGCCGCCTCAACATCAAACTATCGGGCAACGACCTCTTCAACCAAGGAGCAGCCACCGGCACATTTTACTTCACTCGCATGAAGATGAACAAGACCGAGGACAACGATACGCGTTGCGTCACGCTCTCCCTGCGCTACCGCTTTAACGTCACCCCGACAAAATACCGCGGCACTGGTGCCGGAAATGCAGAGAAAAACAGACTCTAACTTCAAAGCAACGTTCTTATGGCATCACATCTTCCTGCTTCATCATGACTACAAAAAAGGAAAAACGATGCCATAGAACGTTTTGTTTAATCTTTCATAAGCACAAAAATATCCCAACTATGACACCTATCATTGCATTATTCTACCTTACGTTTACACATCAGAACGGAACGGTGGTGGGTTGGTCGTCGTAGCCGAAGGGGGAAGCGCTATTGTCGATGGGCTGGTCGCCATTGACCTTGCTGCCCAGTATCTCACCGCCATTGTCCTGACGCTTGCTGCCGAGACGCTTGTCCTCGGGATTCTCGAAGCGGGTGAACTCGCCACGGAAGGTGAGCAGCACGTCGCCGGTGGCTCCCTTACGGTGCTTGGCAATGATGATCTGTGCCATGCCGTGCAGGTCGCGGCCGTTGTCATCCTGGTAGATGTGATAGTACTCGGGACGGTGGACGAAGAGCACCATGTCGGCATCTTGCTCGATGGCTCCTGACTCACGCAGGTCGCTGAGCTGAGGGCGCTTGCCCTCGAGACCTTCACGGCTCTCGACACCACGGTTGAGCTGCGAGAGGGCGAGGATGGGAATGTCGAGCTCCTTGGCGAGTCCCTTCAGCGAGCGGGAGATGGTGCTGACTTCTTCCTGACGGGAGGAGAAGCGCATGCCGTTGGCATTCATGAGCTGCAAGTAGTCGATCATGATAATCTTCACGCCATGTTCGCGTACCAGTCGGCGGGCCTTGGTGCGTAACTCGAAAACGGAGAGTCCCGGGGTGTCATCGACATAAAGAGGAGCGCCGAGGAGTCCGTTGAGACGCTTATCCAGACGGTCCCACTCGTCGGGCTGCAGCTGTCCGTTCAGAATCTTCGAACCTTGTATTTCGCAGCAGTTGGAGATGAGACGGTTGACGAGCTGCACGTTCGACATTTCGAGCGAGAAGAACGCCATGGGCACCTGGTAGTCGGCGGCAATGTTCTTCGCCATGGAGAGGGCAAACGACGTCTTACCCATGGCAGGACGTCCGGCAATGATAACGAGGTCGGAGGGCTGCCAGCCGGAGGTGATGTCGTCGAGCTTATGATAGCCCGTGGGAACACCGGTGAGACCGTCCTTGTTGGCGGCGGCCTTCTGGATGACATCGACGGCATTCTTGATGACGGGGTCTATCTGGGTGTAGTCTTTCTTCATGTTGCGCTGACCTAACTCGAAGAGGGAGCCTTCGGCTTCCTGCATGAGGTCATCGACGTCGATGGTCTCGTCGAACGCCTTGGTCTGGATGTTGCTGGAGAAGGCTATGAGCTGACGTGCCAGCGACTTCTGGGCGATGATGCGGGCATGGTACTCGATATTGGCAGAGGAAGCCACACGACTGCTGATTTCGGTCACATAGCCCGGACCGCCGACATCCTCCAAGTCGCCTTGCTTGGCGAGCTGTTCGGTGACGGTCCACACATCGACAGGCGACTCGTGCATGGACAGCTCCATGATGGCGCGATAGACCTTCTGGTTGCGGGGCTCGTAGAAACTCTCGGGGGTGAGCATCTCGCAGACAACGGCGTAGGCGTCCTTATCAATCATCAGGGCTCCCAGCACGGCACGCTCTATCTCGGTGGCCTGGGGCTGCACATGGGCATAGGTGGTGTCAACGGGTTGCTGGCGCTGACGGCGCGGTGTATCTTTCTTCTGTTCTGCCATAGTGGATGTTTCTTTTTAGTATGTATGATGTGTTGTTATTTTCGGTGGCGCTTGATGATGCTATACGCAGTATAGAGTCCTAACTCGCCTGCCTTGGAGAGGTCGCTGATGCCTTCGGCATCTTGCTTCAGTGCCAGTCGTGCCAGTCCGCGGTTGTAATAGGCTTCGGCGAGGTTCTTGTCGAGTGCAATAGCGCGGGAATAGTCCTCGACGGCATGCTGCAAGTCGTGACGATCGACATAGACGTTGGCACGGTTGTAATAGAGGTAGGCGTTGGCACCTAACTCGATGGCGCGTGTCAGGTCTGCCAACACTCGGGCGGTGCGCATCATGACGTCGGTGCCCTGCGAGGCGTAGAAGTCGCTGAGGCGGTTCTGGCAGACGCCTCGCTGCCAATAGGCGATGACTGACGTAGAGTCAATCTGCAGGTAGGTGTCGAGGTCCTCGATGGCGGCGTCGTAGTTCTGGATGACGGTGTAAGCCACTGCCCGTTGCAGCAGCAGGGGACAGAGGCTCTTCTCCTGACGGGTCTGCCCGATTTGTTGCGACAGACTGTCGATGCGTGAGAAGTAGCGACGGGTAGCCTTCTCGCTGAGGGTGTTCTGCGAACAGACGATGAAGAGGCGACGGTCTTTCGGCAACTGGCTGTTGAAGGCATCGACATGGCGGTCGTAGGCCACATAGCGCTTGACAGCGTCGAGCTGCTGCTCGGTGGAAAGCAGGTAGCTCGGCATATAGTCCATGCCGACCTTGCGGTTCTGCACGCGGCCTCGGTAGTCGCTCTGGTATTCGTGTTCCAGCTCGTCCTCATCGGCCACTGCCAACTGGTTGTACTTCTCGATGTCTATATCGCTGCGCTTGCGCATCTGCTTCTTCGAGAGTCGCGGCTGACGACCGTAGTAGCGCTTATCAAGCTGTGCCTTCAGGATGCGGAACTCGTCTTGCTCTGCCTGCTTCGTCAAGCCGAGGCTGCGATAGCACTGGGCGCGCTGGTGCAGACCGGTCCAGAAGTTGGGATAGTCGGCAATGACCTTGCTGTAGTCGCGGATGGCAGCCCTGGGATTGCCGGTCTTCTCCAACAGCAGCGCACGGTTGTAGAGTGCCATGAGGTTGTCGGGCTCTAACTTCAGCACGAAGTCGAAGTCGGTGATGGCGCGGTTGTCGTCACCCACCTGGGCACGTAGCAGGCCTCGGTTATAGTGTGCGAGGAAATTGTTGGGCTCGTAGTCCAGTGCCAGGTCGTAGTCGGCCATGGCTCCCCGGAGGTTGTTGAGGTTATAGCGTGCCAAGGCACGGTTGATGTAGAGTCCGCTCTGTCGGGGCTGCAGGTGCAGCGCCTTGTTGAGGTATTCCTCAGCATCCTTCCACTCTTCGCGTGCCAGGCTGATAACGGAGCGCATCGCCCAAGTCTGACTGTTGTAGGCATCGATGTCGATGCTCTTCTCTATCGACGCAATGGCTTGGGTGGTGTCTTTCTGCAAGAGATAGACCTCGGCCTGCATGGCATAGATGCGCGCATTGCGGCTCCACCGCTGCAGCATGGTGTCAATCTCTGCTAATGCCTGGTCGTACTCTTTCATCTGTATGCGGCACAGGGCACGGTTATGCCAGAGGTTCATGCCCTCAGGGTCGTAGCGCAGTGCGGCATTGTAGTCGCTGACCGCCTCAGCATAGTGTTTCTGCTGGATGCGACAGAGTCCGCGCAACTCATAGATGCCGATGACGTAAGGGTTGCGGCTGATGGCCTCGGTGCAGTCGCTCTCAGCACCGGCAAAGTCGTCGAGATAGTATTTCGCTACGCCGCGATAGTACCAAGGCTCAAAGAGATAGGGCTTGGCATTGATGGCCTGATTGAAATACTGGATGGAGAGGACGTAGTCCTCGTAATAGAGTGCCGAGCGCCCGATGGTCACCAGACGGTCGGTATTGTACTGGGCACGGCAAATGGACAATTGACAATTGACAATTGACAATTGGAGTACCATCAAAACTATGAGTCTATGAACCCATCCGTGCTTCATAAACTATCAACTTTCATTGCAACGCCACACTCTCAAAGAGAGAGCTATCAACTTTCAACTACCTCTTCGCCGCCTTCGTCTTGTAGCCACAACGATAACGACCTTGTAGCAGCGCCTTGAGCTTGCTCTTGATGAGCTGCTTGCGCAGCGGAGAGATGCGGTCGGTAAAGACCTTGCCGTCGAGATGGTCGAACTCGTGCTGCATGACACGAGCCAGATAGCCTTCTATCCACTCGTCGTGCAGCTGCAGCTGCTCGTCGAGCCACTGTACACGGATGCGGGTAGGACGAACGACTTTCTCGTGAATGGCGGGCAGCGACAAGCAACCTTCTTCAGAAGAGCTGGTCTCGCTATCGTCGTACTCCACGATATGAGCATTGATATAGGCGCGGCGGAAGTCCTTGTATTCGGGCATGTCGTCGCTCAGCGGGTCCAAGTCGATGACAACGACACGGACAGAGCGCCCCACCTGCGGAGCGGCCAGTCCGATGCCCTCGCTTTCTGCCAACGTGTCCCACATGTCCTGAAGAAATTCGTCCAACTGCGGATAGTCGGCAGGAATGTCCTCGGCTACCTTGCGGAGCACAGGCTGACCATATATATAAATAGGTAATACCATTCTAATTTACAATTTGACAATTTACAATTTGACAATTGATTGACAATTTAACCATGAACCATAAACCATGAACCCTGAACCATGAACCCTGAACCATGAACCCTGAACCATAAACCCTGAACCATGCGCCACATCACCATTTCTTTGAGCGCATGTAGTCCTGAAGAATAATGGTGGCACTGATTTCATCGACCAGTCCTTTGTCCTGACGAGCCTTCTTGCGCAGTCCTCCGTCCAACATGGCCTGATGGGCAAGAACGGAGGTGAAGCGCTCGTCGTAATACTCGATGGGTATTTCGGGCTTCGCCTTGCGCCAACGGTTGACAAACTGCTGCACCCGCTGCAGATTCTCACTGGCCTGGCCGTTGAGCTGACGGGGTTCGCCAATGACGATACGCTCAACAGGCTCCCGTGCAACATAGTTGCAAAGATAGTCGTACAGTTCATGGGTCGGAACAGTTGCCAACCCGCCAGCAATCAGCTGCAACGGATCGGTAACTGCTAACCCTGTACGTTTCTTCCCGTAATCGATTGAAAGAATGCGTGCCAAAATCTATCTTGAATGTTGGCTTACCTTATTTTGCGTAAAGCAGCCAAGCGCCAGGATAGGTTTCCATCAGTGAGTTACGGCTGGCAGCAGCCTCACCCTTGGTGTCGAAAGTGGTAGCGACCACACGATACATCACGGGAGAGACACTATTGTTCACAACCACCTGAGCATTGTAACCCTGACTCTTCAGATTGCGCTGCAGACCCTCGGCATTCTCACGCAGACCGAAAGAACCTACGACGACGCTGAAGTTCTTCAGACCAGTACCGCTGATAACGGATACGGTCTCCTGACGAACGGCAACATTGTCGGCATTGTCAACAACACGGGTATCGCTGGCAACACGCTGCTGCATGGGAACAACGACATTGTTCTCGGCAGTCTGAGCCTGCTGAACCTGCTGCTGAGACTGCTGCATCATCTCGTCCTGCTGCTTAGCCTTCAAATAAGCCTGCTTGTAGGCACTTTCCTTTGACTTACATCCTGTGAGGAGCAAAGCTGCACCAACGGCAGCACATAAAACGGTGTACTTTTTCATTTCTTTACTTTTATGATTATAACCATTTAAAATTGAACTTTCTTTAAAATTCTGTGCGAAATTACAAAAAAATGTGCAATGAGGAAAAAAATACCGCATAAAGTTTGTTAATTCAGAAAAAATTCAGTATATTTGCATGCAGAATATTATATTTAACCCTTAAAAACAATACGATTATGAGAAGTTTAGGTTATCTTGGTGCATTCTTCGGCGGAGCATTGGCCGGAGCAGTGATTGGTCTTTTGTTAGCTCCCGAAAAGGGTGCCGACACTCGTGTAAAAATTACAGACGCTGTTGACGACTTCATGAAGAAGCACAACATCAAGCTGAGCCGCAAAGAGGTTAACGACCTCATTGACGACATCGCTGAGGCTGCTCCTGAGGTGGACGCTTGATGGTTTACGGTTTACGGTTTACTGTTTACATTTGAAAGATGCTCAGTAGCGACAAAAACGTAGAGACGATAGCACAGCTCGTCGAGACATTGAAAAATTACATCGGTCTTCAGAAAGAATTCGTGAAACTCGATGTAATTGAGAAGGTGGTACACCTGGTCACTGCCGTGGCCATCGCCATCGTTTTCGTATTGCTCGGCGGTGCTGTGCTATTCTACTTGTCGTTTGCCGTCATACACTGGTTAGCACCCTACACAGGACTGGCCATGGCGTACTTCATCGTCGCAGTAGCATTCCTCATACTTATCATCTTTGTCTTTGCCAACCGCAAGGCATGGATTGAACGACCGCTGGTACGCTTCCTGACAAGGACGCTACTAAACTGATACACCTTATTATATATTACAACATGCTCACAACGACAACTACTACCCCATCCTACCGGAACATGGAAGAGCTGCAGCTTCGCAAGGAAGAACTGAGGAAAAGCATCCAGGGTGAACGCCAGAAGATTGGCGAGCTGTGGCATGGGCTGACTTCGCCACAGCCAGCGAGCAGCAAAGGGGAACTGGTGACAAACATCATCACCAACAGCATCACGGCAATAGACGCCTTCCTACTGATGCGAAAGCTGATGAAGATTTACGGGAACTTCTTCCACAAGACGAAGAAAAAGAAAAGATAAACGCTGACATTCACAACTTCCGAATGCCAGCGTTTCTCTTTAGAAATTCACGAGATTGATCTCGAGCCACAACACGACATAGCCCACTATCCACCCTAACAACACCTTCGGCGTGAGATGCTTGACATACCAGCCTAAGGTAACGTGCTCGGTACGCATCAGCGCCAAGCCGCTCACCGAACCGACGGAAAGCAGACAACCACCCACCGCCGTGGAATAGGCGATAACTTTCCAGTAAGTGCCGTTGACTGCCATGTCGCCTGAACCCACATCATACAACGAGATGTGGCTGATGGCAATGGTAAAGGTATCAACAATGCTGCTCAACAGACCGGCTCCGATACCTATCAGCCACGTGTCGTGGATGTAATGATCGTACCACGCAGAAACATCGCTCCACACGCCCGTCTCCGTCACAACGCCCATGCCCAGCATAATGCCCGTGACAAACAGAACCTGCTGCAAAGAGCCATACTGCAAAGACATGGGAATGCGCATCTGAGACATCTGACCAGAAGCGATAAGCTTGCGGTTAAAGGCTTCATTGACCACCCACAGAACGGAAAGTACGCAGAAGGCACCAAGGAAGGGAGCCAACTTCGTAATATTATGGAAGGTAGGAATAAACCAAAGACCGCCGATGCCGACAATGAGCATGACGAAACGCTGCCAGCGATTCAGACGGGTGTCATCGCCCCGATAGGGAGACGGACTCCAGGCTGTGTCAAGGCGGTCGGGCAACTCACGGTTAATCATGATGGTAGGAACGACCCATGCCAACAGCGCCGGCAGTGCCAGATAAGCAGAGAAACGGCTTGCCGTCACGGCTCCTTCACCCCACAATATCAGTCCTGTAGGGTCACCAATGACGGTAAAGCAACCGCCACAACTGGCCGCTATCAGGATGGCCGAACCGACATACATGCGCTGTCGGGAGTTCTGCAGGATGCGGTGCATGATGACCAGCATCATCGCCGTCGTCGTCAAGTTGTCGAGATTGGCAGAGAGGAGGAACGTTGCCAGCGAAATAGTCCACAGCAACCGCTTGGAGTTGCGGGTACGGATCCACTCTGTGATGAAGTCGAAACAGCCGTTGTTATTCAGCAACTCGATGATAGACATCGTCGCCAAGAGGAAAAGCACGATGGCTGCCGCCTTGCCGACGTACTTCAAGAACACGTTATCGTAAATGAACAGCTTGATGTTGTCACTGTCGGCAGTCTCGCCGCTCAGCCATTCGAGATACTCGGCAGGATGCTGAGACATCACAAAATCATGTCCCCAGCAGATATAAACCACCCAGCCGATGGTTCCCAAAAACATGGCAATGGCAGCCTTGTTAACTCCTGTCAGGTGGCCTGTTGCTATCAGCAGATAGGCCAGGATGAGCATGGTTACGATAATCAGTGTCATGAGGCAATTTACTATTTGACTATTTACAATTTACTATTCGTCTCTCACCACAGTTCCTTGGGCATCAGCTCCTGAGCCCGCTGGAAATCCTCCGGCGTATCGAGCTCGTAGGAGAAATAGTGGGTCGTATCAACCACACGGAAGGTATAGCCCTGAGGTATCAGGCGCTCAAAGCAACGCTCGTAGAAGACATCGACAAGGCCCTCTTTCAGAATCATCTGGTCTAACTCGCGGTAAAGGGCTGTGCTGTAGTCAGCTGTCATCTTCTCAATGCCTACTGACTCGCCAATGGCATCGGCGGGGTTGCACGTCTTGTTGATTTCAACGATGTGATTGTCAGCATCGACGATAACCTTGATTTCCTCCTCGCCACACTCATGACGGTTCAGCGCCAAGGCGGGCTCAGTCTGCTCGGCGATGCGCACTACTGCGGCAGGATCGCACAAGATATCGCTGTCCATCAGCAGAAAGTCCTTGCCACGCACCACTTCTCCTGCCATCCACAGCGAGTAGATGTTGTTGTTATGCTCGTAGTCGGCATTATGCAGGAAGGTGATGTTCTGAGGTGATACTATAGAGGTGAGAGCTTCGCGAATCTGGTCAGCACGATAGCCAGTCACCACAACAAACTCGCTGATGCCTGCCTGTTGCATGGCACGAACGGTACGCTCCAGCAACGTCTTGCCACCGACCTCGAGCAAGCACTTCGGCTTCGTATCGGTCAGTGGACGCAGGCGCTTTGCCATACCGGCAGCTAAGATGACTCCTATCATATTACTTCTCGTTATAGATTCTCAGGATGGTATCGACAACGGTCTGGGTCTGTTCCTTGCGACCTAACGTGATACGCAGGCAAGACTCCAGACCCTTATCGGTCATGAACTTAATCTTGTAGTCCTGCACCTTCAGTGCTGCCATCAGCTTATCCTTGATTTCCACGGGATACTTGATGAGGATGAAGTTGGCCACAGACTTATAGACCTTGAAGCCGGGCAGAGAGCCTAACTCCTTCTTATACAGCTTACGGCCCCAATCCATATCATCAGCAACCTGGCGATAGTGCTCGTCGCTGTCAAGGGCTGCCAAAGCCACAGCTTCAGAGAAGCGGTTGTAGCCTAAGTACTTGTTGACGTAGCTCAGGAACTGGTCGTGACCCTTGCCAATGAAGCCAAAGCCACAGCGCAGACCAGGCAGTCCGTAGAACTTGGACAAGGTACGCGAGATAATCAGGTTGGAATACTTGTTGACCAACGGAGCAATGTAGGCAGTATCCTTCGAGATGAAGCTGGCGTATGCCTCGTCGATGAGGACAATGGTGTCGCTGGGGATATTCTCCATGATGCGACCGGTCTCTTCGGGAGTCAGTCCGTTACCCGTAGGGTTGTTGGGCGATGCCAACAGCAGCATACGGGGATGAACGCGGTTGGTATAAGCTATCACCTCGTCAATGTCATAGGCGAAGGTATCCTCCAGCTCGTGCAGGGGATACATCTCAAACGTTCCGCCACACTCGGAAGCTACACGGTTGTAATACCACCAGGAGAACTCGGGAATGAGAATCTTGGTATTGGGTTCCTTGGCACCCTCCTGACTGTTGATAGAGAGGAAATAGTGAATGGCATTCTTCAGCATATCCTCGCCACCGTAGGTCAGCAGCACCTGTTCCTCGGGAACACCATATATCTCACTGACCTTGACACTGATGACACTCTTCTTACCCTCGTCGTAGATACGGGTATAGAAGCACAACGTCTTAGGGTCAAAATTCTTAATAGCCTCCACCACTTTCTGGCTGGGGTCAAAGTTAAACTCGTTTCTGTCTAAATAATTCATGATATTCTTTTGTTTTAATTATTATTTCGATTTTTCGATTTTTCACTTATCACTTTTCACTTATCACTTTTCACTTATCACTTTTCACTTTCATCAACGCCATGCCGATGGCTATCCAGATGATTTCCCTGACACGGCAGATGATGCTGACAAAAATGCCTAACGCTGCCGACAAGCCAAGAGCGGCGATAGAGAGTACAAAGCCACCTTCCTGTACACCGATTTGCATGGGAAGGAAACCTATCAGATTGGCAAATAACGTGGTGAACGACACGATAAGAATGCTATGAAGGAAGGTCAGCGTCAGACCGCCCAATCCGCCTCCGCAATCAATGCCGAAGAGCAGCAGCATGAACATCACTTCCGAGCTTTGTACCACTCGGGAGAAGTATTCCAGCAGCAGACTCTTATAGAACGCCTTGCGATCCTGACCGTGCAGCGCTGCTATCTGCTTGTCGATATTCTCGATGGCTTCCGAGTGACGTGCCCAGAAGCGCAAGGTCCATTTCTTTAATCCGGGGAGACGGCTGACAAGTCCTAAGACATACTTCACCAAGCCGTTCTGATAGCCCTTGGAGAACAGGTAGAACGCCAAGAGGCAGAACAGCACGATGATGCCCAGGACAATGCCAATAGCCGGAGTGATAGGCAGATCGCCAACGACGGTCAGTGCCAGATAGATGAAAATGCTGATGAACCAGAACCAGAAGTGAGCGAAGAAGTGCATCATGGCATAAAGGATGACACTGGACGTCGCATGCTGGTTGTCGATGTCTTTCGACAGTTCCATGATACGATAGGGCTCTCCTCCCAAACCACCAACTGGCGTCGCATAGTTCAGGGCATAACCTGTTATCGTTAGTCGATAGATACGCCAGAAGCCGGGGAGATGGGTGTCAGACAGGTCTTTGCAATTGCCTTTGATGATGGATTGCCACGCCAAGGCATTCAACCCATAGACCAATAGCCATACGCCGATAATGGGAATGAGCCAATAGCCGGCATGGCACAGATGCTGCCACAGCTCAACGAAACTGACGTCGAACGTCAGCAGCATCACCACACAGGCGGCAACGCCAAGCATAAAGAAGAGGTTGTTGAGCCGTTGCTTTGTCCAAACCATTTTTGACTCTCCGATACTATTGAGTGCTTTACACTAAAATTACAGTTTATCTGCCAACTGGCGGCAGAACGTCTCGTGACGATGGTTGACATACCACGTCAGCAGACCCATACCGACAATTTCCCAAAGGAAATACAGGACGGGCAGATCCAGGAGACAGAACAGGAACAGCCATGCTGAACGGAAGTTGAAGGTCAGCAGTCCGTTCCACTTGATGACAGGCAAGGACAACTGGCGGAACTCATCACGGAACTCCTGGGGAATATTGTCTGTCGAACCGTATTTCTCACGCAGTTTTGCCATCAGACGCTGGAACTCAGGCGTCTTATTCTCCTGTTTCTTCGTGTAGTCGATGTATGACTTCTGGAACACGCGCTCCACTAACGGAGTGTCCTTCGTCATCTTATCGTAGGTCTCCTGCTGCTGGCGCGAATTGTCCAACTCCGAACCCTTCTCACCCTTCAGGAAGAAAAGATGGACCTGGATGTAGTAGTCTGCCAGACGCTGCTGAGCGGCAAGACCGGCAAGACCGGAAATCCAACCCAAAGCCCATGCCACGAGGGTGGCTATCCACGTATTCGTCTCGTTATTCTCTATGCCCAGCCAAGCGAACTCGATGTCGTGATGCAGGAAGAAGCGATAGACCAAAGCATGGTATATGGGCAAGAACCACACAAAACCAGCGACACCGTCGAGGATACGTCCCAGACGACTTTTCTTGCCCGTCATGCGTGCCAGCTGACCGTCGGTACAATCGAAAATATCTGCCAGACAAAGCAACAGGATAGCAATGATGTTCATCCAAAGTCCCCATGTGCCGCTGTAGTACCAGCTACCACAACCAAAGAAAATGGCAGCAGCAGCTCCGATAATCATCGACCAAATGGTCACGGTATTGGGATGAATGTCAAACTTTGCAAAAAGGACAGCCCACCAATAACAGAAGGGACGCACGACATGCAAATCCAACCAGTCTTCTGTCTCGGCAGACTTCAATGTTTTATTAAATTCTTCGTTCATGTTATCACCTTGATTTACAATTCAGTCTGCAAAGGTACGAATAAGTGAGAAGATTACAAAATAAATTAAGATTTATTTCATTATAGAACGAAAGTACCTTCGACAAAGTCAAAGGTACTGATAAGTGAGAAAAACGCAAAGACTTTTCACGTTTTCATGTTACCAATCGCTACTGCTGGTAACGGTTTCTTCACCTGCGTTGTTATATTGGTTGACTGTGATATCCTGGCCGCTGCCTGCCAAGAGGACAGAACGATTCTTCACGCCATAGACCTTCGCTACGGGGGTCATGTATTTTCTTTTCATCATTTTAATTGCCTATTTTAATGTTGACCGTATATTGATAACCTGCTGCCCAAGAGTCTGACAAGCCAATGAGCATAGTCTTTTCCGCACCACCATTCTTTGTATATTTAATCTGCAACTGCATTCCATCTTTAGATTGCGGAATGACGTACAGCCATTCTTTTGGCAGCAACTGCTTTGTACTGGTAGGCGTGATCTCGACCGTTGTCAAAGTGAAGTTGGTGGGTGTTTTTAAATCACTCCAAGAGTTGCTGTTAAAAGAATAACTACCTTCTTTTTTCACATTCAGGAGTTTGATTTCCTTCACCACATAAGTGGCATCTTCTTCCTTGAAAACATAGAACTGCACGGCGGCACAAGCATGGTCGAAGGTCAACGAAACCTTACCACCCGTCTCACTATACGATTTTGGCTCAGCAGTCTTTGCTACTAAGAAATCTTTCTGATCAGCGACCTCTTCTTCCATCGTAAATGACACATACGGGTCGCCTCCATTCCAATCGAACTTACTTTCGCTGCCTACGTTATAAGCATAGAAATTCCATTTCTTACTATCATCGCCACCAGGCCAAGACGTTGTCCATTTGCCGTCTGTTTTGGTTATTGTAGCAGTCCAGTCCTTGTTATCTCCACACATTGTAAACGTATTCAGCGTTTCCGTCGTAGTAGCATCGCCACCACGGCGAGGAGCCTTCTCCCCACCCTCCGTCTGCATGGAACGCTCGCTGACCTCTACAGTCAGCATGCGGGGTTGTTGTGGCTGTGGTGCTGGTGTCACAGCTTCGTCATCGTTGCCTCCGCACGCTGCAAACAGCGTGGCAGTAGCAAGCAACAGCATGATTTGATTTCTCATCTTCATCATAGTTTTATATTATATTTCTTAATATTCCATATTGACCACCTTCGCTACAGTACTTGGTTTTGCAGTAGTACCTTCGCCGTCGAGCGTAATGGTCTTCTTCAGCGTGTAATACCCCTTGTCTTTTGCACGATAGTAACGCAATTCAGCTTCCTCACCGAGGAAAGTTCCATAGCCAATACCCTTAAAACCAGGGAACAGGTCACTGCTTGTACAAACACCGCGACACGTGCCGTTCACAAAAACAAAGACCGCATCGTTCTGGGTTTCACTATAGGGTGGATCATCGGGAAGCAACAGAGAAAGATAGGTCATATAAGGATACTTGCTATTGCCATTGTTGAAATCGAAAGATATCGATAAATGGTCAGCAAATCCTTCATTGGGTTCAAACTTCAGCGTAGTTGATTGGTTAAAAATATGTTTCAACTTGGCACAGTAGTATTTGAGTTGCATGGGCTGTCCCATCTCATCACCGTTGCCTTGAATGTACAGCTGAAAAACCACCTCATCATTCGAGCTGATGACGCTGCGTGTGTTGATGCCACGGCACGTGCCACCGATGAACACCGTCATCATGTCATCGTCGCTGGAATACTTTGCCATATTGGTAGCCAACTGCACTTTCATATTCATTGATATCTCATATTCATTCGACTCAGGGTCTTTCCACTGAGGTCTTTCGTCAGTCCATGTCCAGTCAATAGCCCACGTTGGTTTCGACTCCGTGGGTGTGAAAACGCTCTTAGCTTCTGGAGGCGTTGGAGGCTGAACAGGAGACGTTGCTGCATTGTCGTCGTCTGAACCGCAGCCCCACACCAATGCGAGGGCTGCAGTCATCATCATTATCTTTATCGTTTTCATATCAAATTATCAATTATCAATTGTCAATTATCAATTACCTAATCACTTGCTTCTTACCGTTCAGGATATAGACCCCGCTACGCTCAGGAGCCTTAGGCAGCTTGACACCTTGCAAGGTGTACCAGCCTTCCTGCGTCAAGGTATTCTCGTTCTTGACGAAATTGATGGCGGTTGGTTCTTTCGGGGAACCACTGATGCCGTTAGGTTCGTAAACCAATACCTCTCCAGTAGTAGCAACGATGTCTTCTCCGCGCTCTATGGCAAAGCTGAGCGGCAGGCGCTTATCGCCGCTGATGCTCACATATACAAGTCCATCATCAGCCATGCTACCCTCTCCTACTATCTCGGCACCGTTCATAGCCAGCAGGCGGTCGCCGCTTTCCATCTCAACGCCGTTGATGGTAGCCGTCAGCGACATGGTATTGCTGTATTCAGCCTCATCCATCGTCAGCTCGCGGCTCAGTGAATTTCCATCGTCGAAGTAAGTAGAGTTTGGCTCGTAGTACGCATAAGTGAACGTTGTCGCAGTCTCCTTCTTGCGTTTCAACATATAGCCTTCGCCGGGCTTCATGTATCGCAAGTTGCCTTTCCACTCCTTCTTATCGCCAGTGACAGAGAACATGGCAAATTCCGTACGGCTCTTGATCACGTCGCCGTCCTCGGCTTCGTCATAGTAGTCGCTCAGCGCCGTAGATACTGGCAAGTTGATGGCGGGTGAATAGCCAATGTAGTTCCAACCCTTTTGGACCGGGATGACACGATAGATGCGTTGTTGCAGAATGTCACCCTGTACCTCCATCTGCTTCGCCTCCACGGATTTCACGCGGTAGCTATCAGCGTACGTCAGGCTGAACTTCTTCAGACCTTCATCACCCTTGTTACTAATCCACTGTCCTTGATAGTAGTGCAATGCAAGATTGTTGGTATCGTCAACGAACATATCGCCTTCTTCCCATTGATATTTGTTCAGCATCTGAAGTCCGTCACGGAACTCATCTGAATAGACATTGAACGATATCCAGTTCCAGCCTCTGCTGAGGTCCACCTGCTGAATGAACTTATTACCGGCCGTCAGGACGATAGGATTGTTCGTTGTTCCTACCGAGCCATTGGCCTTGAAGGTGACAGTTTCCGAAGGTGTAAGTACCATGACCTTGCCGGTCTGGAAATGCCACAATTTGAACACCAGCGGTTTGTCGTCGCTTACGTTTTCTGTATCGGCATATACTGTAAGGTATGCCATACTCTCTGACGTAGTAGCATCGTAATCAACATGTATCGATCCAAGGCAGTTGCTATTGTTGTCGAATACTCCTACCAGGTCGCGATCGTCAGTAATGATTTCGTTACCAATTCGCACCTTGGCAACAATAGTCATTGAATATTGTGACTTATCAACATCGGGCTTCCACAGCGGCTCATCATCTACCACTTCAACGCTCAGCGCCAACGGTTCTGAGAGCCCGTTTTCATCAGTCAGATAGATGATATCGTCATACGTTCCTACGTTAGCGTCCTTACTGACTGTGAACGTTATCAGCCGTTCTTCCTTAGGTCCTATCACGTCGCTTATCACGTTTGTCTTGAGCCATCGCGGCAGGTTCTCAATGGTGTAAGTATGGTTCGCACCGCTTGTATTGACGATGCTCAACTCAATATCCTTTGCCAAGCCATAGCTGACGTCCTTGACACTCAAAGAGCGACGAGACCAGCGAAGCGGATTAAGATCAATAAAGCACGAGACAGTGGCAGGCGAAGCCATCAAGTTACCATTCTTGTCTGGAATATCACTGATGGTAACATAGACATTTCGTTTATTGATGCGGCTGTCCGGTTCGTTGACATTCACCATCAGTTGGTGGTTCGAACCCACATATTCGAAATTCAAATCGCGCAATTCCTCATAAGGTCGAATAGGAGCACCGTCAGCACGGTCTATGTAGCTTACAATCTGATCGGCGGGAAGCACGAAAACAGTATCGTTGCGTTGGCTCACATGACCGTCAGCATCTAACTTCACCACCTTATTCAATGCATATGGCACGAGCAGTAGTGTACCATCTTTCTGCCGTTCCTGACGACAGAAGTCAAGGTAAGTCACCAATCCTTTCTCACGACCGTTCAAGCCCTTCTTTCCATAGTGCTCAACGAGCGTTACTGGGAGTGCCTGCTCGAAGAGGGTCAGTCCGTCGATATATCCGGAAAGTGCATTCTGCTGTTGCAGTTTGTCATCATCGACCCCTTTCTCAGTCCATACCATATTACCCAGATAGAAGTGATCGCCACCCATACCTCCGATGCCGTCAGTAGAGAAAGAAGCTCTTTGCTTGAAATCGACATAGATATTGACAACATTGCGCGTATGGTTCATCGTCATGGCGTAGTGATGCCACTGGTCATCGCTGAAGCTATCGCCTAAGTCCTGTTCGTTACCGTTGGCACGATACTTCAGCGTCTCGCCCTCGAAGCCAATGAAGAAGCAATTCAGTGAGTCAACGTCAGACTTACGTCCAGAGCCGTTGCTGAGCAAAGCTCCACGACCGTCGGCATTCGTCTTGAACCAGAACATCAACGTATAGTCTTGCTCCTGATTACGACTCATGAACTCATTCTTTATCTTCAGTCCTTTTACTTCACCGTCTGGTTTCGTATTGAAGTCCAGCTTCAACGACATGCTCCTCGGCAAGCTCCATCCGGCATTAAATAATGTCAGGTCAGCTCCCTGAGCACCATCAAAGGCAATGCTACCCGAGCCCTCGTTCATAGGATAGTAGTCAGCAAGTCCCATCTCATAGCCCGTCAGCTGTTGGTTGCCGTAGGCGTTGAGCAGCGTCAAATCCATCGTACGATACCAGACGCGTCCTTGTATCATCTTACCACTGAAATGGGTTCGCTTGGAAATGCTTGCCTGGTTAGTAGAACCGAAAATGAGCGGACCCGAGCCAGCATATTTGACATCAATAGCCTCATCTTCTAACTGGTCAGTATAGAGCGTTGCCTTCGGGATGTCTCTGTCAAGCACCAGTGCGACACGCTGGAAAGCGTCTGTGCTCAGCTGTGTCTTTCCCACAAGGACTTCATTGTTGTCAATAGTGACACGCAAGCGCCGATCAGCGGTAAGCAACATCCGCAAGGAATGGCCATCGGTACCATGCGAGAAGATAGGCATCTCCTGACCGGTATCATCAGGCTTCACCATCACCTCTATCGTAACGTTCTTGTCGCTAAAGTTGCGGCGTGCAGCACTTTGAGCGAAGCCTTTTCCGTCAAACGTCAAAGCCACAGACTCTTCGAGTGCATTCTCGTTGGTTTCACCCTTGACCTCGAAATTAGTAGTCTCTTGCAGATAATTGTACTCTATGGGTTCGGAGAAGTTGAAGATGATGTTTTCTCCAGCATCCAAAACGCCATCTTTCGGTTCAGGGGTTCCAAAGAACGTAGGACGGCGTGTATCTTTCACGCCACTTACTACCTTCGATGCAGATGTCAAGTATCCGCTACCGTTGCGGCAGAAGAGTACAGCCCTCAGGTCGTAGCCTTTCTCCATCACGATACCGTCGCCATAGAACTGTGTGGTGATGTTACCGTTGGCGGGTATCATCTCCTTCGTTCCACTGGCAGCCTTATAGATGACGGAGTCAGCATAGAAGGAGCAGAGGTTGGTCCAGTAGTCGTCGCCTCGCGTGGTTTCCTTGTATTGGAACTCGATATGGTCGAAATTAGGCTGGTTCTTGTCAAACTCATTGATGATGATGGGCAGGTACCAACCTCGCTTCGAGTCGTAGGAGGCATCAGTATTCATAATCCATTTATCGCCAGGCATCAGGATGTTAACACCTCCGGCAGCCTGCAGATAATGCACATCGAAGGACGCATCCTGATAGGTATTGAAGTCATCCTGCGATAACAGGCGGAGGGTAATTCCCTCGTAGTCAAAGCCCTTGCCGGCATATACCTCAATGGTCTTTCTCGTCACTTCACCCTGCGGGATAGTGACGGTACGCGGTGTGCCGGAAAGCGGCATGCCATCCATCATGATGCGTGCACCATTAGGATTGGTACCATCCTGAAGCACCAGGTTGAAGAACGGATAACTTGCCTGAGGTTGTTCGCTTTCGTTATACAGCAGCACGTCGAATCGCGCAGGCTCGCTGAGGGGCACTCCGCTGATGCTCTGCTTGTCAAACTTGATGACGGGATTCTCGATCTTCTTGGTACGAGCGTCGAGCACGGTACCAGGATTGTAGAGCATCGTCACGCGTTCGCCTTCCCAAGTGCGGAGCGTAGCACCGCCCTTTGTGCGGTAGATGAAGCTGCGTGGCTTGCGTTTTTCTCCCTTGATAGAGCTCAGGTTGTTATGGATGCCGTCTAACGTACTTTCATTGTAGTGATGATAGCGGTCGTTGACCCAAACGTCGTCCCATTCGGCTTGACCAGTCATGTTGCTGAGGGTCTCGGCATAATAGACATCGAAGTTCAGATGGCTGTAGGGATCCATCTTGATGTTGAATTTCTCTTTGCGGGAATAGCGTTCTGCCGAGCCATAGGTCGGTGTAAAGTCGCACGAGAATACGGGATTAATCTTAAATTGGAAGTTCCATCCAGGCATCGTAACCTCACCCAAATTATTCTCAGGTTCCTTTTCTGCCTTAATCCATTTATGGAATGCCTTAACAAGTCCAGCCCAAATCGTTGTTCCAAACTGTGACCAAGCCAAATTGATACCGGCGAGTGCTCCTGCATAGGCATCGCCATAGGTAAAGTTTGTAGCGATATTGACTGTAGTTTCCGATGTCGTCATCTGGTTGACGAACTCTTCACTATAGCTCATGCCACTGGCGCCGTCAACATCGAAGTTCTTGTAGAGCTTCGTGGCATTCAACTTCTCACGTTCGTTGACAGCAATCATGACAGCCCAGTCAAGGATGCTCTCGAAGTAGTGTGCTACCTTGTCCTGCAGCGGATTGGGTGAGCTCTGCGGCTTGATAATGACATAGTTGATACCGTCCTTTGGCATGAAGCAGGTGTCGTTATAGACGATTTCCCAACCCGTCTCTCCAAGTTCGACATTGGCCTTCATATTCACGACACCAAAGAACGGGTCGTCAGGCTCGCGGAGTGACAGATAGACGTTTTGTCCTGTGGCATTTGCCTGTCGCTGGGCCTCTTCTTTCGAGCCAGTAAACATGAGCGCCTTGCATTGATCTCCCAGTTCGGGAATGAGCTGCTCAGTGATGTATTTCTGCGAGTGTACGAAGGTGGACTGGAACTCCTGTCCGATAGCCATCGTCTCGAAACTTACCAGATAGAGAGGCTTGTTTGTCTCTATGTCTGTTCCTTCGGCGATGACATGCATGCGGCCGGCGGCAATTTCACCCTTTCGGGTTTGATAGACGCTGTCGTTGATAGCTCCGATGGTCACGGCAGGCGTCATGATCACATTGGTATTGATACCCAGATAGACGTCAGCATCGGCACCTACGCGATATTTGTTGTCGCTGGTGGAGATGTCGGTATTGATGTTCATGGTGTAGTTGTATCCCACCTCCGACTTATTGTTCCAGATGAGGTCGAAATCGATGTCAAATATGTTCTCACCACGATTCCAAATACCGGCACCCATTCCTTGCCAATTGTTCCAAGACGTACCGGCACCAAACTGCAGGTTGACACCTCGTTTCATGTCCATGCCGAGTGTAAACGAGTGTGAGAGCGTCGAACCCTTGGAGAGTGTAGCGCTCGACATAGAGCCTGGCGGGTCGCGGAGGATATCGACGAGTATGGGTTTGCCTATCGACAGCACATCTTTGGCTCCAGGTTGTGCAGCCATATTTAATATGTACGCACGCAAGGGTTCTGCCTCGTAATAAGTGCCGTCCATTTCGAGTGTCAAGTTGAGTGTCCGCAGGGCGTCCTGTTTCGACAGCGTATAAGGCATTGCCTTGGCTTTCACCTGATAGACGTACTGTCCCAGACTGTCCAGACTCAGCGTGTCGCGGTGTGTACTGCTGATGAATCCGTTACGGATCGTCACTTTTCCTCCTGAGAGGTGTACAACGTCAATGGAATCAGGACGGTTGCTTCCGTTATAGTGATATTTCTCGGTTGCAGAAATCTGTATGGGGTACGAGCGCTCGACGTTGAACACGGGATAGCCAAAAGTGTAATCGGCCATCAGCGAGTCTTTCAGACCTGCAGGCCAGTTGGGTTTGCGCACGGGTCGTACCAGTTCCATCTTGAGGTTGTTGCCGTCCATACCGTGGTAAACATAATAGCGGTTACCTAAGTACTCGAAAGTGTCGAAACCTATCTGCTTGTACTCGATGTTGACGGGAGCGTGGTAGATGCGGTTGTAGATGGCGTTATAGTTCACCTCTACCTGCTTGAGGTCTTGTCCGCTCTTGCTGCGCCACTCTCCTTCGATGATGTCCTTATGTTCTGTCAGCGAGTCGGTGAGGTCGATGACGTCGCTGGTGTGACCGTCCTGGAACAGTGTGGCATAGCCCTGAGCAGTAATCTGCTCAATCTTCCACTTCACAGGTGGCAGCATCACCTGATACTCACCGGTACGTACATCGGGATAGACCTCCTTGCGATATAGTGAGGTGTGTACGCGGGTTTTGTATTCGACGTTGTCGTGACTGGTGTGCAGGAATTCTTCGTCGCGCTCCTTGAGTTTGTTGTCCTGGATGTCCCAAACCAGTCGCGAGGCTTTATCCCCCTCAAGACTGAACACCATTTTCAAATCGTCGCCCAGGTTATTACGACTCAGCGAGTTGTCTAATGGAATAGCCTCCTGATCTTTACCGCCTGCTACGCGTCCGATGAGTTTCACGCGCGTATCATCATAAAAATAGACGTTAGCGACGTCGGTTTTGATGTCGTGTTCCTTCGTCGAGGTGTCTCCACCGGCATAGTAGTATCCTTCCTGATAGAATGTATGCTTGTCCATCACGGCCTGGATGGTGTGCTTACCGGGCAGCATGCGGAACGAGAACTTTCCTTCGAAGTCGGACGTCACCTTTCCTGCAGCGGTATGTACCTCGAATCCATCGACGAGGAACGAAGCGCCCTGTACGGGAATGCTGGTGCCGTTATAGAGCACATATCCGGTGAACCGCACGTTGTCCTCGACGAACATGATGACGTTGCTGACGGTATTCGTTCCAGGCTCGGTGCCGAAGGTGATCATGCGCACATCGCTATATCCGTTGATATTGGGTGCGATGTTATAGTTTCCCGAGAGGTCATCACCCCAATACGGCAAGTCTTCTTTACGGAAGAATCCGCTCTCGTCGGTCTTGGCGGTGACATGTACGGTAGTGCCGTCGGTTGACGAGATGTTGACGTCGATATTGGGAATACCGGTACCGTCGGCAAAGCGCACATAGCCTTCCACAGCTCCAGAGTTCTTACAACCGCCCTGGATGGTGTCTGTTGACTGATAGTCCACGCCCTCGCAGTCATTGGCAGCCAGCACGCAGTAGTCATACTGATGACGCGGTGCGGTCTTCTTGTCTTCGTACTCTGTATTAGTCAGGTTGGTGGCTATCGTCTCCCAATCGTCGGCGCCCTTGGCTCGGTCGTGTCGTCGCACAATGAAGTAGTCGATGGCTCCGTTATCAGTGTTCCACTCTAAGAGTGCCGAGCTCTGGCGAGTATGGATGTTGAGTGAGGACGGAATGATGCGTCCAGTGTTCTGATAGTAGAAGTTGTCGGCAGGGACCTTCACTTCCACGGGACCGGAGCTGTGCTTGAAGGGCGATGTGCCGTCTTCCACTATCAGCCTCATGCTATAATTGATGCACGAGCGTGTCAGCGTCACTTCTATCTGTTTCTGACGCACCTGTTCCGTAGTCAGTTCCGTAGTAATCTTGCCCACCTCGGCACCATTACGGTTGGTCATGGTGACTTCGAGTGTCATCTTTGCCCTGTCGTCCCACACATAGCAGTTAGTCTCGTCGTTGGCCTTGTAATCCCATTTGACGAGCGCTTTCGACTCGTCACGATTGCTCCAACTGGCTATGGCCGATACGGGTTGCGACAAGGAGACGGAAACGAATGCCGGCTTGATGGTCTGAATGGTGCTGTTATTCTCATATCCCCACAGCATGGCGGTTGCTGCACGCGACATGCGGTAACGCACCAGCGGTGCTCCGAACGTTGCGTCAATATCTTCCGAGGTAACTGTCGAGATGAGTGTTGAGTCTTTGAAACTGTAGTCTTTCTCGTTGATGTCCAGCTCTACCGTTGCCAGATCCTTGAAGTCCTCGTCCTTGCCACTCAGCGAGCGCTGAATGAGGAACTGGTCGGCTTCGATAAGGTCAGGATATCCCACGTCACTGATTTCCCAGCTGAGTTGGACGTCACCGTTCTCCACCACTTCCGATTTGAGGTTGATGGGAGCGTGTATCATGGGGACATTTCTCAGCGTGTCAACGACGACGTTATCGTTGGTTACGGGATAGGTCGATTCACCCAGCTTATCTTTGCTCCACGAGGCGGTGGTGATGCCTGCCGACAGCAAGACCTCGTTATGTGTATCGGTAGCGGGGAGCAGGAGGAATCCTGAGTAGCTATTCTCCTTCAAGGGCACTTTATCGACTTTTATCGTCTGCCCCTGAGCATTGGTGTAGGTAGCCTGTATCCAGTTCATGGTGTGGTCGCTGGCTACAGGTATCTTCACCGTATTCTCCTCACCCTTGGTATTGCTGGGAATAGCGTCAAAGACTTCGAGCGTGACATCGTCGAGCGAGATGGTGCCGATGTCGCGGATGTAAGTCTCAGTAGCACCTCCCTGATAGTAGATGGTACCCTTAACACAGAGCGTATAGGTCTTGCCCGACAACGAGGCGGGATAGTACCAATCGAGTTCGGCAAAGGCGTTGCCCGTGGTCTTGCCCTTGCCGTCGTTGCGGTAATAAGATAATCTGGTGACGTTACCCGTTATCTGTAAGTATTTGGGTGAATAGGTGACGGAGTTAGTGAGGAACAGCGTCGATTCCTCGGAGAGGTTATTCTGGAACTCGGCGATGGCGTAGTCGTTAGCCGATCCGCTGTTCTTCTCGTCAACAGTGAAGATTTTCGTCTCCACGCCGTTTTCGTCCTTCAGATAGTATTCACCGCCGTGTAACGTACGGAAGGGGTCATAGTCGCTGGTCAGCAGCTTGAAGTGTATGCAGTTGCGGCCATTGGGGTTAAAGGTAAAGGCATCGTAGGGAGTGTCGAAGATGCCTCGTCCCTGATTGCTGTAGGTGACGTGCATGTAGATGTCGTCACCGCCGGCATCGGCATTCAGGTCGTAGCCATCGACGCTGCCTGCCTTCTTAGAGTCGAAGTACACGCCAGTCACCACGCGCTTGTCGTCAAACTGTGTTCGCGTATAGTACAGGTGGATGTAGTGTCCACCGGCGTTACTGTTCAGGTCACCCTTCAGATTGCGGAAGTGGCTGTCACCGGTATAGGGAGCCAGTTCCCACTTGATGCCATCCTCAGTAAATTCCTGCTTCGGATCTTTTGTCCTGATGACATGGAAGTCGGTGATGAAGCCCTGCGAGGGGTGTTCCTCCGTCGCCTGCTTATAGAGCAGATAGATATAGTCGCCACCGGCACCTTTGTTCAAATCCTTGTCGTAACTCTTCCATCCGGACTGGTTACGGACGCTGCTGCTGCCGCCACCCGCCAAAAGGATGTCTGTAAAATACTTCTCCCAATACTTCTGCTGTGCCCATGAGCCCTGTGCGACGAGGGTCATCAGCAACACAGCAAGCAGATTGCGCATGGTTCTTCCTTTATTCATAGTCTTAAGGTATTTGGTTATTATTCCATCATAAATCAAAGATTCCTAACTCCTCCCCTCTCTCGATTGGAGAAGGGAGGTTAGGCTTATCTCTTCAAATATCTTTCGCCTGTCTGTTCGACAAGTCTCCGCTTGAATGTCTCAGGATAACCCGGACGCTTAACGGTAGCTCCCAAGCCATACTCCGAACGCTTGAAATGTCCGTTCTCTTCGGGTTTCACCGCCATATCGTTATACTTCACTATCAGATACGTTGCCAGCTGCTTCCAGCGTGCCAGCATCTGCTGTGCCTGGCGCACGCTATATTCGTTGAGGAAACGCTGACGGGCGGCAGGTTCCATTGCCTTTGCCTGCGCTTCTATCTGAGGTTGCTGCTGGAAATAAGACTGCTGCAGCGAGTCGCGCACCTCCTTCAGAGAGGGGAACAGCGCCGAGTAGCGCGGATAAACCATGTTTGATACCCAGTTCTCCACCCAGTAGGCATTCTTCATAGAGAAGTTCAGCGCATCAGCACCGGGCGTATTGTAACATTCCGGGCGCTCGGTCATCGAGCAATAGATGGGGGTGTAAGCCACCATGTTGCCGTCGTCATTGCCGAACCAGAAACAGCCACCGACCTCACGGGGCAGCCATGAGCGCATCTGCGACACATAGCTCCATGCCGTCTGCTGCGTACTGGTGGGACGCTCGTTGAAATAGTCCTTGCCGTCCACCTTGAAGAAGAGCGGTGTGGGACGATAGGGCATCTGCCAGATACCAGCGCCGATGTCGGTAGAGTCGATGGCCATGGGGGTTCCCTCGAAGTGGTCGCGCATGTCGTTCATGACGTCAGCCACACTGACTTTCTTGTCGGGAATGACCCACAGCGGCATATCCTCAGCATCTTTATCGATACCCAATGCCCAGGGCAGATAGCGCTCCATGCCTTTCACGTGGTGATTGAAGAAGCTCCAGACGCGGGCATCGCAGATGCGGCGTCCCGAGAAGTCGGGGAAGGCGTAGGCATTCTTCCACGAGAAGTCCTCGTCCTTGCCGTCAAACCACCCCATCTTGCGGGCATACTTGATGACATTCTTGGAATACAGCACGTTCTCCTTGTCTTTCAGGGGGAACTTGCCGATACGGCTCTGGTTGGCATGTCCAGAGATAGCGTTATCGGGAATGCGACGTGCCACCCAAACGACACGCTCCTTCGACTTGGCACGGTCAGGGCCGCAGCCTTGCATCTCCAGAATCCAGGCTTCGTTGGGGTCGCAGAGGGTAAACGTCTCGCCCTCGCTGTAGTAGCCGTACTTCTCCACCAGCGACGTCATGATTTGAATGGCCTCACGGGCGGTCTTCGAACGTTGAAGACCGATGTATATCAATGAACCGTAGTCGATGACACCTGTCGAATCGACCATCTCCTCGCGTCCGCCATAGGTTGTTTCACCGATGGTTACCTGCCATTCGTTGATGTTACCCACCACATTATACGTCTCCTCGGCTTCAGGAATCTCACCGAGATACTTGTTGGTGTCCCACTCGAAAATCTTGCGCATCTCGCCCTTCGCATGCTTAGCGGCAGGGTAATGTGCCAGATTCATGAACGCGCCGTACGAGTCAGCATTGTACGAACAGATGACCGAGCCATCTGCAGAAGCGTTTTTACCTACGATAAAATTGGTGCAGGCATAGCTGTCACCAAAGGCCATCAGCAGGAAGCTAACGGCTGTGAATAATGCTTTTTTCATAATGGTTGTATATATACTTTTTGCAAAAGTACGAATTTATATGCAAACCACCAAACAAAAACGCCCTTTTTTAAAAGGCGGCTACGGTAATCGATATTACCATCGCCACTCGTAGCACGGCCACAGACACTGTTGCCACAGCTGATAGCGGTTGACAAGACGGTAGGAATCGCTGCTTCCTATCCACTCCAAACGGGAAGGTCGGGAAGCACGGGGAGGCTTCACCCTGCTGTCACGTACACCGTGAACCGTAAACTCATAGCGAGCCTCGTTGCCGTAGTAGTCTTGCAGGATATAGGTGAGGTGATAGGGGCGTTCTTCTGTAAAGTGTACGTATCCGTCGTTCACATCGGTATGCAGCACGGGCAGCCGCATGCCGTCCTCCCGATAGGACTTCATGTACCAGATACGGGTACGTCGCCAGTGGTCGTAGTCGCCCCAGCGATTCACTTCCGGCTGACACGATATGGGAATGCTGTCCACATCGGCACGGAACACCTCGCGTCCATCGACCAGCAACCGCGTATGACGGATGCCGTAATGATTGTACGTCAACTCCGAGTAGTCGTCAGCCCACAGGGCAAAGCCTACCCTGCCCCATGCGGTAAAGTCCCGTTCAATGCTCCATGTCGTACGCTGCTTCTTGGTGTCTGGTTGTCCGAAGCCAAAAGTCTGCTTGCTGCTGCCGCCGTTGAAGACACCTTCACCCTCCACGGGAACAGCCATGAAGGAATGGGCTTGCGGTGCTACGGTGTCAGCAATGACGTGTGCCAGGAATGCCAGCGGGTCGCGCATGGCCCAAGTCTTCGTATCGTGAATCTCCAAGTGAAGATGCGGTCCCGTGGAATGTCCGGTATTGCCGCTGATGGCGATGAGGTCGCCGGCACGGACGGGAAACTGCGTCTCTGGGAAGTACAGCGAGAGCGTATCCTTTGAGCCGGTACGATTCAGCACGGCTTCGTACTGGTCGGCAAAGCGCTTCAGATGGCAATAGACGCTGGTGTTTCCGTCGGGATGACTGACGTAGATAGCATTGCCGAAGCCATACATGTTGACGGTGAGACGGCTGACGTAGCCGTCGGCAACGGAAAAGATGTCCTTGCCCTCGACGTTGCCCGTCTTCACGTCGATGCCTCCGTGGAAGTGCCATGGGCGCGGTTCTCCGAAGTTGCCCGCCAGAATGATGTCGTAATCGACGGGCGAGACATATTCAATATCAGAATTGCTGACAGGCTCGGAACCATTGCCACAGCCTGCCAGCAAGAGGAAACAACATGCAAGGAATGTATTTCTCAACATGCCTTAAACGACATATCCAAGCCCTTGACGCTATGAGTCAGGGCACCCACCGAGATGAAGTCAACACCCTGTTCGGCATAGTCGCGGATGGTGTCGAAGGTGATGCCGCCCGAGGACTCCGTCTCGTAGCGACCGGCAATGATATCGACAGCTTTCTTGGTGTCTGCCACGGAGAAGTTGTCGAGCATGATGCGATCGACGCCGCCGTGATCGAGCACCTGCTGCAGCTCGTCGAAGGTACGAACCTCTATTTCAATCTTCAGCTGCAAATTCTTCGTTTTCAAGTAATTATGACAGCGGTCAATAGCGTTCACAATACCTCCTGCGAAATCCACATGGTTGTCCTTCAGCAGGATCATGTCGAAGAGTCCGATGCGGTGGTTGCAGCCTCCTCCAATCTTCACGGCCTGCTTCTCGAGCATGCGCATGCCGGGTGTTGTCTTGCGGGTGTCGAGCACACGGGTCTTAGTACCCTTCAGGTGCTGAACATACTTGTCCGTCATCGTAGCGATACCACTCATGCGCTGCATGATGTTGAGCATCAGACGCTCCGTCTGCAGCAGCGAGCGCACGCGTCCGGTGACAACCATAGCGATATCGCCCTTCTTGACGCGCGTACCGTCTTGCATAAGCACTTCCACCTGCATGTCGGGGTCGAAGCGGTGGAACACTTCCTTGGCAACCTCGACGCCTGCCAGGATGCCGTCTTCCTTGATCAGGAGATGCGACTTACCCATCGCCTCCTCGGGAATGCAGCACAGGGTGGTATGGTCACCGTCACCGATATCCTCTGCGAACGAGAGGTCGATGAGCCTATCTACCAGTTCCTCGACGTTGATGTCGAAGCCTTGTCTATAAAAATCAATGTTCAGCATCATTCTCAAGTGTTAATTCTTAATTCTTTCTCTGGTCACTAAATAGATAGACGCCGATGCCCAGGCGCAAGCCATAGCACGAGTAGTCGAACTTCTTGGTAGAGAAGTCCATGTAGAGCTCGGGTTCGAACGTCACCGTGCGGCTGATAAAGAAGGCATAGCCCACCTGTACGCCCGGCAGTACGTCGTTGTAGCTGTTAGCGTGCTTGTACTTCACGCTGGCACCGAGGAAGAGTCCGTTCTGCTCGATGTAGTAGCGACCGCCGACACCGAGGTTGAACGTGTCGCCCGTATCTCCCAGATGGTTGTAACCGATTTGCAGCGTGGGCATCAGGTTGTCAGCAAAGAGATAACCCACCTTGGCATCGAAGCCTAAATGAAAGTCCTTGGCCTGGCTGCCGATGTCGAATCCCGACATGGAAGCACCGATGAAAGCCTTACCTTGTTCGAACTGTGCGTTTGCAGCCACTGACATGAGCAGTGCTACAGCAAATAATGCGATTTTCTTCATAATACCAAATTTATTAAATTGTTGTTAGTTTCTCGATTTCTCACGGCGCATTTCCCTATGGTACCATACCAGGAACCATGCCACCGACACCATCAGCGTGACGCAAGCCACCACCCCAATGCCCGTGGTGTCGCCCGACACCTTGGAAAAGAGGAATGACGCACACACCGCCGTCATGAACAGCGCGGGTATTCCGGTCATGAGGAAAGGTTTCTTCTGCCGCACCAGATAGACGGTGAGTGCCCACAGCATGAAGACGCTGAGTGTCTGATTTGACCATCCGAACCATCCCCAGATGGTGTTGAAGCCTTCCTTGTCGGTCATCTGCCACATCAGCAATGCCACAGCGACGGCAAACATGGGGATGCACACCATCAGACGGTTGCGGATGCTATGCTGTTCCAGATGGATGAAGTCGGCAATGATCAGTCGTGCCGAACGGAATGCCGTATCGCCACTCGTAATGGGAGCTGCCACAACACCCAGCAAGGCGAGTATTGCTCCTGCCACTCCCAGCCACTCGTTGCAAATCTTGTTGACAATAGTCGGCGCATCGCTGATGGCTGCCGCACCGCCTTGGATGGTTTCATAGCCAGGAACGGGCTGGTCGTAGAAGAAATACATCGCTACGGTAGCCCATATCAGCGCTACAATACCCTCCGTAATCATAGCACCATAGAAGATGGGGCGTCCCGTGCGCTCGCTCTTCAGGCAACGGGCCATCAGGGGCGACTGGGTAGAATGGAAACCGCTGATGGCGCCACAGGCAATGGTGATGAACAGTGCGGGGAAGATGCTACGCTTTTCGAGTGACGGAACACTCAGCCCTTCCCAGAGTTCGGGGATATCGGGCATCTTCACATACAGCATCACCAGCAGGGCTGCCGCCATGAACAGCAGCGAGAAGGCGAAGAGCGGATAAATCTTGCCGATAATCTTATCGACAGGCAGCATGGTGGCAATGATGTAGTAGCAGAAAATGGCCACCGACCACCATACATACTCCATCTGGATGACACCCTGATGAGCCGTATCGACGTCAGCACCCGTCATGTCGCCCAATATTTTGGCAGGGCTATAGACAAAGACCACGCCGACCATCACCAGCAGGAAGATGGAGAACACGAGCATCACGTCCTTGGTGGTCTTACCCAGATAGGCACCGATGATTTCCGGTTGGTTGGCACCGCCGTGACGAATGGACAGCATGCCGCTCAGATAGTCGTGGGTAGCGCCGGCGAAGATACATCCCAACACGATCCACAGGTAGGCGGCAGGCCCGAACTTGGCACCCATGATGGCACCGAAGATAGGACCCGTACCGGCTATGTTCAGAAACTGAATCATGAAAATCTTCCAGTTCGGCAGTACGACGAAATCCACACCGTCAGCCTTTGCTACTGCGGGCGTAGGACGGTCGTCAGGCGCAAAGACGTGTTCCACGAGTCGTCCGTAAAGAAAATAGCCCGCCACGAGGGCCAAAAGGCTCAATGTAAATGTTATCATTTTTGTTGTTTGTTTTTTTTCTTCGTGCAAAGGTAAGAAATAAATATGAAATATGAATGACTTTTTACGATTTATTTTGTACCTTTGCAAACGAAATGAAACGATTAACATTATTTATACTCTTCTTAGGCACTTTGACCCTTCTTTCGGCACAACCGAAGCACGAAGTGCGTGCCGTGTGGCTCACCGTGCTGGGAAACCTCGACTGGCCCTCAGGCAGTCTGCTCGACGGCAAGAGCGTCGCCGACCAGAAGCAGGAGCTCATCGGCATCCTGGACGAGTTGAAGGCCATCAACGTCAATACCGTGCTGCTGCACACGCGCATCCGTTCGAACACCCTCTACCCCAGCGACATAGAGCCGTGGGCACCCTATCTTTCCGGTAAGGCTGGTGTCTCGCCGGGCTATGACGCCCTGCAGTTTGCCATTGACGAGTGCCACAAGCGCGGCATGGAGCTGCACGCCTGGGTAGTCACCATCCCCATCGGCAAATGGAAGAGCTACAGTTGTCAGCAGTTGCGCCAGCGCTATCCGTCCATGGTGAAGCACATTGGCGAGGAAGGCTACCTGAATCCGGAGTCCTCGCAGACTGCCGACTATCTGACACGCATCTGTGAGGAAATCACCCGCCGCTACGACATCGATGGCATTCATCTCGACTACATCCGCTACCCCGAAACATGGAAAGGCGCCATGCGTTCCAGCTATATCACCGACATCGTCAGGAGCATTCACGACAGGGTAAAGTTTTACAAGCCGTGGGTGAAGTTAAGTTGCTCGCCTGTAGGTAAATATGACGACTTGTCTCGCTACAGCGCAAGGGGTTGGAACGCCCGCAAGCGGGTGGCTCAGGAGGCTCAGGAGTGGCTGCGCATGGGATTGATGGACCAGCTCTATCCCATGATGTATTTCCAGGGCAACAACTTCTTCCCCTTCGCCATCGACTGGCAGGAGCACTCCTACGGCAGGATGGTAGTCAGCGGCTTGGGCACCTACATGCTGCATCCCCATGAGCGCAACTGGCCGTTGGAGGAGATAGAGCGCCAGCTGAACGTCACACGCACCATCGGCTTGGGGCACTGCCACTTCCGCTCCAGATTCCTACTGAACAACGTCAAGGGCATCTATGACTACATGCGCCACTTCGACCAGCACCCGGCACTCGTTCCTCCGATGACGTGGGAACAGGCAACAGCCCCCACTCCACCTGCCACACTGTCGGTAGAGCGCACCCGTCAGGGCGACCGGCTGTCGTGGAGCGGAGCGCGTGACCGCAGCAACGGTCCTTACCTATTATATAATGTATATGCCTCTACGGAGGAGACGGTCGATGTCAACGACCCTGCCAACCTCATTGCCACCCGCAGGACTTCACCGTCACTCACCGTTCCCTGCGCTGCCCGCCGCGCGCCGCTGCACTATGCCGTGACGGCCCTCGACCGCTACGGCAACGAGAGTGCGCCCATCTATGAGAGCACTTCTGCCCTCGTGCAGCACCCCTCCTCCGTCCTGCTGCCGACCGACGGGAAGACCCTCGACGTACCGAGACTGCCGTTCGACGCTAAGATTCTGCAGCTTTGCGACATGCAGGGACGGGTGGTCAGCACGACGGTCAACAGACCGCAAATCAACATCCGGCGCCTGACGGACGGCATGTATATGCTCAAATCCGTCAACAAGAAGGGCGTGACACACCGCTTGGGCTATTTCATCATCAAGCGTTAAGCACATAAGTTTTATATTTACAACTTAAAATACTGACAATCGTTAAATTTGTCAGTATTTTAAGATTTAAAGCGTTAATTTCTAACGCGCGTTAAGCATTCCGTGTTAAGTGTTAAATTGCGACAAAAAGATACGACAATTTGGCAGAAAACGGAAAAATGCCCCTATCTTTGCACTCGGAATCGCAAACATTCATTTAAACATTAAACAAGAAAGCAAATATGAAAAAGATTGTGAAGAATTTAATGCCGGCGATGTATCTGATGTTCATCGCCTTCTCGGCAGCCAGCTGCAATCAGACACAGGCAGCCCCTGCCGCTCCCGCAGGTCAGCCTGTCGATTTGACGTATGCAGCCGAAAAAGCGCTGCCCTCTGTGGTTTATATCAAGTCGGTGACCAACTCCAGGGTTCAGACGGTGGAGTACAGCGACCCGTTCGAGGACTTTTTCTCCGACCCGTTCGGCGGTTTCTTCGGCCGTGGTCAGGGTCAGGGTCAGGGCAATGGCGGCAAGCGCCAGCGCCAGGTGCAGACGCCCCGTCGTGCTGCTGCCGGCAGTGGTGTCATCATCTCGGCTGACGGCTACATCGTCACCAACAACCATGTGGTGGATGGTGCCGACGAGCTGACGGTGACGCTGAGCGAGAACTCGAAGGAGTATTCTGCCCGCATCATCGGTTCGGACAACACCACCGACCTGGCACTCATCAAGATTGACGCCAAGGACCTGCCCGCCATCACCATTGCCAACTCTGACGATGTGAAGGTCGGCGAATGGGTGCTGGCTGTCGGCAACCCGTTAGGACTGAACAACACGGTGACGGCAGGTATCGTTAGTGCCAAGGCCCGTTCGATGGGCAGTGGTGTCAGCTCGATGATTCAGACGGACGCCGCCATCAACCAGGGTAACTCCGGCGGTGCGCTGGTGAACACCCGTGGCGAGCTCATCGGCATCAACGCCATGCTATACTCGCAGACAGGTTCGAACATCGGCTATGGCTTCGCCATTCCTACCACCATTGTGAAGAAGGCCGTTGACGACTTCAAGAAGTACGGCACCTACCAGCGTGCCATGATAGGCATCAAGGGTAGCGACGTGAGCGCGTATGTCGATACGGAGAAGGAGAAGGGCAACGAGGTTGACCTGGGCACCATGGAGGGCATCTACATTGCCGAGGTGGTTGAGGACGGTGCTGCCGCTGCCGCCGGTCTGAAGGTGGGCGACGTGCTGACACATGTCGATGGTCACAAGCTGAAGCAGTTTGGCGACCTGCAGGGCATCATCGCCCAGAAGCGTCCCGGCGACAAGGTGACGGTGAAGTACCTGCGCAACAAGCAGGAGAAGACTGCCACGCTGACGCTGAAGAACGAGCAGGGCAACACGGGCGTGGTGAAGAATCCCGATGTCGATGTCTTAGGCATTGATGTTCGCCCCGTGACGGACAGCCAGAAGAACCAGCTGAACATCTCGTACGGCTTGGAGGTCATCAAGGTGAGCGGCGGCAAGATGAAGGATGCCGGTGTTCCTAAGGGCTTCATCATCCTGCGCGTCAACGACGACAACATGAAGACCTTTGACGACCTGCGCGATGCCGTGAAGAAGGCCAGCACGACGAAGGAGCAGATGCTCGTCATCCGCGGTCTGTTCCCCACGGGCAAGCTTGGAGGCTTTGTGGTGTACCTGCAGAATGAGTAGGTGATGGGTGATGGGTGTTGGTAAAACGCGCACACCTAAAGCCTAAAAGTAAAAAAAGTAAGCTATTTATTTGGTCATTCCAAAAAAATAGCTTACTTTTGCATCTCGACTAAAAACTACGGATGCATGAGACAACTGAAAATTACGAAATCCATCACCAACCGCGAGAGCGAGGCACTGGAGAAATACCTGTCTGAAATCGGTCACGAAGAACTGCTGAACACCGACGAGGAGGTGGAGTTGGCACAACGCATCCGCAAGGGCGACCGCAAGGCCTTGGAGCGCTTGACGAAGGCCAACCTGCGCTTTGTGGTGTCTGTTGCCAAGCAGTACCAGAACCAGGGTTTGTCGCTTCCCGACCTCATCAACGAGGGCAACTTAGGCCTGATCAAGGCTGCCGAGAAGTTTGACGAGACGCGCGGTTTCAAGTTCATCTCGTATGCCGTGTGGTGGATTCGCCAGAGCATCATGCAGGCCATTGCCGAGCAGAGCCGCATTGTGCGCCTGCCGCTGAACCAGGTGGGTTCGGTGAATAAGATTAACCGTCTGCTCAACAAGTTCGAGCAGGAGAACGAGCGGCGCCCGTCGGTCGATGAGATTTCCGAGCAGATAGACCTGCCGGAAGATAAGGTCGGCGAGGCCATGATGGTCAGCGGTCGCCACGTATCGGTGGATGCTCCCTTCGTGGATGGCGAGGACAACTCGCTGCTCGACGTACTCATCAACGACAATGCCCCGATGGCCGACCGCCAGCTGGTCAAGGAGTCGCTGCGCACTGAGATTGACAGTGTGCTGCAGACGCTCAACGAGCGTGAACGCCTGGTCATCAGCGCCTTCTACGGCATCGGCCAGCCGGAGATGACGCTCGAGGAGATAGGCAACAAGTACGGTCTTACGCGCGAGCGTGTGCGTCAGATTAAGGAGAAGGCCATCCGCCGGCTGCGCAACGACACGAAGAACGGCATCCTGAAGGGATATTTGGGATAGTAGTTAAGTAGTTAAGAAGTTAAGAAGTTAAGTAGTTAAGTAGGTAAGTAGGTAAGTAGTTAAGTAGTTAAGAAGGTAAGTAGGTAAGTAGTTAAGTAAATATGAAGTTTCTAAAGTATATCGCCCTCGCCCTGCTGACGCTTGTCGTCACGGGCACAGAGGCAAAGACCGTCAAGGTTCCCCACGTCTATCTGTTCGGGTTCTCGGCATCGTTCCAGGACTCGCTGGTGTTCTTCACCGACATTCAGGACATTCCGAATGCGTGGTACGACAAGAAGACGAAGTTTCTGGCAGGCCGCGACACGTACTCCGAGCAGCTGAAGACGTTTCTGACCGAGCAGGGAGCGCCCAACCGCGTGTGCATGGTGTTCTTCTCCACGAACAAGAGCAAGCTGGAGAAGCGCTACCTGAAGCTGCGCAAGAAGTACATGGCCACGCCGAAGAAGAAAAAGAAGAGCAAGCGGAAGAAGGCTGCTGGGGGCAAGGGCACCGTACCTTTCTCTTACGACATCCGCTACATTGCCGGACAGGACTTCCAGTTCACGCCGTTTGACATGGAGTAACCCCCTCCCGGCCTCCCCGAGGGGAGGGTGTTGGGTGTTGGGTGTTAGGTGATTAGGGATTGTTCTCCTCGAACCGCTGCATGCGCTCGTCCAACTGTGCGTACTGGTGGTCTTCGATGAACGACGTGCAGACGCGCAGGCCCTCCTGATGAGAACCTGTCGTGATGAGACAGATAGCGGAGACTCCGTAGTACATCAGCTCCTTGGCCAGCTCACCGCTGGTCATTTTTTTATAGCCTATGGTGAAGTAGAAGCCGTCGGCCACGGGCTGGTCCAAGTCCTTGTCATAGACGATGTGGAAGCCGTGACGCAGGAAGATTTCCTTCAGCTTGTGGGCACGGTCGCCATAGACGCTCACCTCCTTGCGGAAGTCGTAGTCGCCGTCGGTGGCAGCCTTGAGCATGGCTGCCAGGGCGTACTGTGCCGAGTGGCTCGTGCCGCTGGACAGGGCGTAGAGCATGCGTGTGGAGAACACCAGTCCGAAGGGCAGTCCCTCGTAGCGCTGTGCCAGGTCGTCGTAGTGGCGGTGGAAGAGCTTGTTGCTGATGCACACCACGCCGATGCGCTCGCCGGCATAGCTGAAGGCCTTCGAGCCGCTGATGAGCAGCATGTAGTTGTCGGTATAGCGACCCACCGACGGCTGGTAGGGCGGCTGGAAGGGCACGCTGAGGTTCTGGCGGAAGTCCATGGCGAAGTAGGCCAGATCTTCCATGACGATGGCGTCGTACTTCGTTGCCAGCTCGCCGATGGCCTGCAGCTCCTGCTCGTTCAGACAAATCCATGCGGGGTTGTTGGGGTTGCTATAGACGATGGCGCAGATGTTGCCCTGCCTGAGGTAGCTCTCCACCTTGGGACCGAGCTTGTCGCCACGGTAGTCATAGACGTCGAAGGTCTCGTACTTCACGCCCATGACCTGCAGCTGCATCTTCTGCACGGGGAATCCGGGGTCGATGAAGAGCACCGTGTCGCGGCGCTTGTCGGCCTGCGAGCAGGTGAGGAACGAGGCGAAGGTGCCCTGCATGGAGCCTGTCACGGGCACGCAGCACTCGGCAGCGACGTCCAGTCCGATGAAGGCTTTGACGAAGCGTGACGCCTCCTGCTTCAGCACGGGAGCACCCTGAATGTCGGGGTACGAATGGGCGATGCCGCCCTGGAGGGCTTTCACCTGTGCATCGACACCCACCTGTGCGGCGGGCAGTCCGGGGATGCCCATCTCCATCTTGATGAACTCTACCCCACTCTCCTTCTCGGCCTTGGCAGCCACCTGCTTCACCTCGCGGATGGTCGCCTTGGCGAAGTCGTTGATACCCAGCTCGGCTATGAGCTTGTCAACGATTTCTCTTTTTATCGGTGTTTCTTTCATAACTTCGGTTTTTTTGCGGTTGCAAAGATAGTAAAAACCGAGCGAACCGCCAAAGGATTCGCCCGATTTTTTCACATGTTCTGTCGTCGTTTCTTGCTGATGTTCAGCGGTGTGCTGTGCGGGAAGGCTATGCTGTAGGCAGCGTCCAGCTCGTGGAGGTTGACCTTATAATAGCTGATGCCCGTCCTGACGGCCACCACGGCGCGTATCAGCTCGCGGTGTCGGCGCGGCGCAAGCGACGGTGGCGGCAGTTCGTTCCATCCCTCCTGCGGTTCGTCGTCAACGGCTGCCAGGTGGCACACGTGCCAGATGAAGTCGTCGGTGGCTTCATAGCCGAACCACGTCTTCAGCACGTTGCGTATGCAGTAGCGGCGGTACTGTCCGTGGAGGTGCTGCCGGGTGCGCTCCAGCTGTCGCCAGAGGCGCACGAAGCATTCCTGATTGTTCTGAATGTCCATCATCATCACTTTTCACTTTTCACTTTTCACTTATCACTTTTCACTTTTCACTTTTCACTTATCACTTTTCACTTTTCACTTTTCACTTTTCACTTTTCACTTTTCACTTATCACTTTTCACTTTCTTAATGACCCGTGACCTTCGTGACCTTCATGACCGCCTCACCGCTGCACCTTCTGGAAGCGGCCTTCGGCCGTCATGGTGGCAAGTCCCTGTCGGCGCCAGTTCTTCAGCATCTGCCGCACACTGTTGCGCGTCACCGAAGCACCCTTCACCGCCACCGACTGCTGCATGGCCTGCTCGAAGGTGAACTGCAGGTCGAGGCGTTCGTAGATGCTGTCGTTCCTGCCCTGTCGCGTGCGTCCGCTATAGCCTGCGTAGTCACGGCTGTTGAAGGCGTTCTCTATGCGGTCGCGGAAGAAGTGGAGCGCGTTCTCCAGCAGCGAGTCGGCGATGACGTCGTAAGCCTCGAGCAGCTGCGGTGTCTGCGTCTTCACGAGCATGTCGCGCCAGAGGTCGGGCTTCTGCTTCAGCAGCGTTTCGGCACCGCTCACGCCGTGTTTCTGGATGAGCTGTTCGCAGACGCGGCAGAGCATGAGGCAGCAGGTCATGCGCTGTGCCGTGACACAGACGCGGAAGCGCTGGCGAGCACGCACCCTGTCGTCGTTCATCATGGTTTCCAGTCGGATGCGCTCCAGCCACTGACGGCCTTTCTGCTCCAGCTTGGGCAGCACCACGTCGCCGTGCATCAGCGGCAGCAGATGGGCCACCTGTTGTATGCGCTCCGTCTGGCGCGTGGTCAGCACGTAGGGCTTGTCCTCCAACGGCGAGTAGGTGTTGTCGGGTGTGCGGGCAACGGCGATGCGGCTCTGGAAACCGTCGGTGTAGTTGCTGACGACACGGTAGAGGGCATCGGGCGTGCCACACATCACGACGTTCCACAACAGGTTCTTGATGTGTACGCTGACGGCATCGGCACTCTTGGCCTCGCGCTCGTACTTCGTACCGTCGTACGACTGGCGCAGCATGACCGAGAAGTCGCTCATGGCGGTCTTCCACTTCTGCGCCACGGTGTCGGCCTCGGGGGTGAACGAGAAGGCGTGCTTGCCGTCGGTGTTGGCCAGTCGCTCGGCCAGGTTGGCCACCGTGTTGTTCAGCGTCAGACAGCGCACCGGCAACTTCGGCTCCTCGGGCTGCTCCTTCTTGTTCTTGGCGGCACGCTTCTTGGCGCGCCACTCGTCTTCCTGCAGCAGGTACATGGCGTCCAGCGCTGCCACCTCGCTGACCCACGCCTCCACCACGGGGTCGATGGAGCCCTTGCCGCTGGCAAAGTCGCCGGCAATGTAGCTGATGAGGTTCAACCCCTGCTTGCGACCGTGGACGTCGAGCGTCACTCCCGTTGCCAGCATGCCGATGCACGGACAGATGGCCGTCACCACGGGCATGGTCAGCTGGGGACCTACCGCCTCGATGCTGTCGCGAACACCCATGGGCAGGCGCAGCCCACCGAAGTTTGGCTGTGGCGTCTCCGAAGCGTCGTCACCGCTCTCTGCGTCCTTGCCGTCGCTGAGCGACGCCACAATCTGATCCATCAGCCGCGAGCCCTTGGTGGGTTCCTTGCATGCCGAGTGGACGATGCTCCTCATCTCCTGCTCCGAGAGTCCGTAGCGGGGCATCAGCTGTAGCAGCCACTCCTCGGAGTCGTCGCAGATGGCACGCAGGTTGGCAGCCAACTGGTGCAGCCGCTTGTTGCGCTCGCCCTCCGTGGGTTCGCCACCCGTCCGTCGCCAGAACTCCTGAATGATGGCGGTGTACGTCACGCCCTTGAACGCTTCGGGGCTACGGTGCTGCGAAGATTGCCCATTAGTCTTATTAGCCCCATTAGCCTTATTAGCCCCATTAGCCCCATTAGCCCCATCAGCCTCATCAACCCCAAAGAGCGCATCGTCCAGAAACAGCAGGTCGTCGTTCGTCGTGGTAAAGAACACCCGCGTAATGTCCTTCGCACCCTTGTCGAACTCCACGCCCAGCAGGTCGCTCGCCCACCGCAGATTGTCCTCTTGCGACAGCTCCTCCTTGCGGCGGAACACCAGGTGGAAGCCCTTCGACGCCGAGCGTTCCAGCATCAGCAGTCCCAGCGCATCCTTCTTCGACAGCACCATTTCAGGAACCTTCTTCAGCCATTCCTCCTTCCTGGCAGCTATCTGCTCTTCCCCTTCATGGGGAAGCGGGGAAGGGGTCCAGTCCACATCCATGCCCACCGTCGTACTCATGCGCGTCGCACCCTTCAGCGTGCCGTCATCGTTGGGCAGACACGAATAGTTCATCTGCAACAAGTGGCGCTTCTCGTCCGTCCTGCCCTCACGGACAGCCTTCAACACGGCCTGCTGCTTCTCCGAACCGCGCAGCGCCAGATACTCCTCTCGCGTGAGGACGGGGCGCATCGTCTTCGCCCCATCCTTATAATAAATAATGTGTACACTCATGAAAATTAGAAATTAGAAATTAGGATAACCAAGCTTTGAATTCAGGAACCGCAGTCCCTGCAGGGTCCACGTCATGTACGTGCGCACCTTCTTCTGACCCTTCAGCGAGTACGACACGTGGGTACGCAGACGCACCAGGTCGCGCCCCGCAAGGTCGTCCGAGATGTTCCAGCGTCCGTGGCGCCGGTACTGGATGCCCATGTCGCGCAACAGACAGTTGAAGTCCCACACCGTCATGTTGAACGTCTTCGCTACCTGCGTCGCCGTCAGCGTATCCTCGGCACCCTCGTTCAGCATGCGCAGGTTCTCGCCCATGATCTCGTCGGCCAGCGCCAGAATCCTTCGCGGCTCAGGCAGGAACTTTTCACTTTTCACTTTTAACTTTTCACTTTCCAGTACCTCCCAGCGCAGCACCAGCTTGGCACGAGCCTCGTCGTTGAACTTCGTGGCAATGTACAGGCACTCCGTCTTGGTCAGTTGGTAGCAGGGGCGAAGCTCGCCCTTTGCATCTCTGTATTCAACCAGCTGAAATTTCAGCCCGTTGACTTTCTCCCACGCAGGTTCCATATTCCGGATGGCCTGCATCACGTTCTTGTGTTGCTTACCCGTCAGCTCAGCAATCTCGAGCGACGTCATCGTCTGTTGTTTTACTTAAAAAATTTGCTTCCATTTCTTTGAGTCTTTGCGAGAAGAAGGTTGGAATCTTTGCGCATTTACCCGGGAACATCCTCCTCACTTCAACTCAGGGTTCATAATGTTAATTCACACCGTCAACGCCGTTAGTGGTCGATTGACAGTGCAAAGGTAAGATGAAAAAAACATAAAAATCCCCTATATAGGGCCTACAATAGGGGCTATATAGGGGAAAGAAGTGTTGATTATCAGCAAGTTACGCTAATCCGCAAATATCTTATCTATTTCCGTCGAACGCGACGGGCTATAGCCAGTTTCCTGCATGTCCCATTTCTCTTGGGCAAGATTGCTGATACCCCACAGCTGCTCGAATGTTTTCCATTTTGATTTTATGTTAAGCTTCTCGGCAAACAACTCGGCAATATACATCGCCTGCTTACGTGTCGTCTCCGGCATCAGGTGGCAGTTCGCATCTACGAAGCCCGCCTTCTCTAACCGTTGCCAGTACTTCCTGGCCTCATCGGTGTCCAGTTTCGTCTTTTTCGCCGTTGTTGTCACCTGCTCCAACCACTCCATCGAAAGCATACCTATAGCTTGAATTTTCATTTTGGGGAGCGACAACTCGGCTATCTCCCAAACCTCAGTGACCACAGGCTCTACCTTGTGCTGATAGATCTCCCAAAACTCAAAGGCTTCGCTTCTTCCTATTCTCCGCATGGCTTCATCCCGAAGAACGTCGGCGTCTCCGCCTGCTGACGATTGAAGCCTCTGCAACTGGCTCAGCCAGGCATCATCCTGCCTGAGGGCCATGAGCCATTCAGAAGCAGAGCCATAATCTCTACGACTGCTGCTCATCATAAGGCATCGTCCTCCTCACGCCACCAGCCTTGTCCACATCTTTCGGCATGAGCCATCAAATAGCTGAAAGCCACAGAATCATCCGTCAACCAGCCTTCTGCCAAATATGCCGAGCGTACCTCACGCACCTTTTCAGCAAAACGATTCAGCACCTCATCCCATGTACGACGCACCGACTCCGGCTGCTCATTCCATGAAGAAGCGTTGAAATGATTTTCTTTCAGCACCAAACGCCCACAGAGCTTCGTGTCCATATAGTCATACAGTGCCTGAGCAGCTTCGAGCACCGTTTTGTCAAACTGACGGGGCACCTCACCGAAAATCTCATCGTGCAGCATCACCAAGTCGGGTCTTAACTTCAACCTGCGCCCTTGCTGCCAGTGACGCTCTATCGCGAGCAACGCGTCAAGAATGGTGCGCACATAGTCGCGAGGCGCCATCTTTGTGTTGTTCGGCTGACGCACCAATTCGCCATGCTTCGTTGAGAAGAGGTCAGCCAGCTCGTCTTGTGCCGGCATGTAATGGAGACCTTCAAATACGCTGATGGCATGTTTCTTCATGATGTAGGCCGTATGCATCGCTATGCGCTCATACGACGTAGTGGTAAGCCACTCCACCAGCTCCTCGTTCGATACCCAGAAGCCATCCTTCACGCCGAAAGCCTCCTCCAGGTCGAAAGCAAAGTACAGGCTCAGGTCGTGACACAATCCTGCAACCTCCAGTATCAACAGCAACCGCATGATTTCCTCATCCGTCAGCGTCTGCTGTTCTTTCAGCGACAGAAGCGGATTGGCAGCATCCATCGGCACCCTGCCCTCATCAGCCGTCCAGAACACGTCCGACAGCGACATAGCCAGCGGCAGCGACCCACGCTTCTCCGTCAGCAGACGCTCCACCTGCGCAAGCCTGTAAGCCCTGCGCTTGTCACCTTTCAGCAGGCATGCTTCCGCGAGGCTGCCCCCCTTGAAATAATCGTTTTCAATCTGTGCCAGCATTTCCCTGACGGTCTTTGTATGCTTCATATCTTCAATATCGTTTTTATTCGTTACTATTATGCTCGTTTATATACTAAATCCAAAGGTCAAAGGCTCACCGCCTCCCTACCCGCTGCAGATAGCCCGCGCCATGTCGTTCAGAGCCAGGCACTGCCCTCGTTTTATCAGCAGCTTCTCGTTGTGATGCTCCCAGGGAGCCAAAATCAGCAGCTGACCGCTGGCACAGGCCTCCATACGCCTGCCACCAGGCTTTGCCAAGTCGGTGAAGCCGTTCTCCTGCAGGTATATCAGCGGCAGCCCCTCTTCAAAGGCCGCCCGCATGATGGCCTTCTCGCCAGGAGAGATGGAGGGCGACACCAGCACGGCACCCTGACGCGCCGCACGCAGACACTCGTCAAGCTTCGCCCTCAGCTCTTCGTCGCCCATGCGCCGTGAGCACTGCACCTGCAGCTTCACAGGGCGTTCCAGCAGGAAGCGGTTCCCGATGGCCGAGAAGCTCATCCCGCCGTACGTCAGCCCGCGCTGTACCCTGAACAACTCGGGGTGCTCACGCTTCATCAGCAGCCGGCGGGGGTTGTCCTTCAGGTAGAACAGCCAGCGCTCCAGCTGCCCGTCCCTGAGCAGTATCTGGTCGTTGAAGTTCTTCGCAAACAGCAGGCCGTTGTCGCGGCTCTGCCGTGCATGTTGCTGTGCCACAGCGACCAACTCCACGGGCATCAGCTCACGGAACGCCTGGTTGCAGGCCTGCTTCACGCCCAGCAGCACCTTCCCTAAGGGTTTCTCCATCTGCCTCCTGACGTAGAGTATGGCATGCAGATGGTCGGGCATCAGCTGCACAGCCACCACCCTCACCTCCGGATGATGCAGGCCTATCGTCTGCCAGATGTCGGCAATCCGTTCACCCAGCGGCGACAGCTCGATGTGGGGAGCATCGGGCGACGGCTCTTGCGCTTCGCTGCGTCCCACAACCCTTCCGAAGAGCGGGCGGCGCTCCTCAGTGACCATCGTTATCATATACATCCGGCGCCCCGTATAGTCGTTATCGACACAGCGACGGTGCATGGATGGCTTCTTCTCGCCTGCAAAGGGCTTCTGGCTCTCGAACGTTTTCCTGTCCATGGCAAAACTCCTACAAAGGTACAACTTTTCTTTGAGATAATGATGTTTTAAAGCAAAAAAACACATAATTTAATAAACACGGGCGGAGGAAGCATACAAAAGGAAATCCGCTGGAAGCCGGAGAGGGTTTCCAACGGATTGGATATTTAGGGGAAACGGAGGAATGCGAGTTACTTGACCAAGAGTTTCTTGGTGGTGCCGTCGCTCATCCGGACGATCTTCACACCTTTCTGGCTGTTGCTGACGGGCTGGCCGCTGAGGTTGAAGTAGCGGGCGTCGCTTGCGTCCTGCGCTTTCTGGAGGTCGCTGATGCCTGATAAACTATCGTCAGCCACCTGGATGTTGTCGAGGAACAAGGCGTCGCCCCATGAGGTGATGTCGCCGGTCATCCAGTCTTCGGTCGAGGGATTGTAGAACTCGGCGACGAAGGACAGACGGACGTAGCGGCCATCCTTGACGTTGTCAAGTGCCACCTTGACGCTGTTCCACTGGTCGGTGAGTGTCACCTGCTGCAGCAGTTCGGGGGCTCCGCCGGCTTTGGCGCCCATCACCTGCAGTGAGGTAATGCCGCTGGCCTTGACGTCGAAGGTGAGGACGGGCTTTGTAACGTTCTTCAGGGCTATCTTGCCTGAGGTGACAGCGTGCTCGCCAGAGAACCAGGTGGTGGTCAGTGCCATGCCGTAGCCATCGTTGTTGGAGGCATCGCCCACGATGTAGAGCGCACCGTTGCTATCGACTTCCCACACAGAGGCCAGCGCACCGTTTTCCACGGGCTCCTTGTAGGGCAGTGCATAGGGAGCACCCGTCAGCAGGGAGACGCTTACGGGATAGCCTTCGCCGGTCTCGTTGACGGGCTTGACGCCCCACGTTGTCATCTGCTGCACACCCTCGTCGGTGTTATACGTCAGGCTGTAGTGGTCATCACCCTTCACGCTTCCCAGAACATCGGTAAAGTCATAGCTCCAGCCGTTGAACTCAGTGGCGAGAATCTGATATTCCACGTCGTCGGGATTCAGGTAGTAGCCGTAGGCACCTTCAGTCACCAAGGGCCAGCTGAAGTAAACGCTGGTGCCGTTATCTACGGCCTGCACGCCATAGAAGCTGCCGGGGGCATCCTGTCCTATCCATACTTTCACCTTGCTGCTGGCGATGCCTGCACCTGAAGCGTTCGTTGCCTGCACCTGATAGGTGTAGTAGCCGGAAGTCTCCACCTGAACGGTCATCTCGACGGCAGCACCGGGGGCGATGTCCTCCTTGGTGGCTACCACCTTGCCGTCGCTCAGCAGTTCAATCTTGGTCAGGTTCTCTGTCAGGTTGCTGCCGTTGACAGCCTTTGCGGGAGCGGTGAAGGTGGCCTTTGCCTGCTTGGCACCTTTCTCGCCGGCGACTACCGTCAAGTCGTCAACAGCCTTAGGAGCGGTGGGCTCGGCACCCTTCTCGACGACCAACTTGTCAGCATAGAGGTTGTAGCCGTACATGTCGCTGGCACAACGGATGGCCACGAAGTAGAGACCGCCTTCCGTTGCCGTGAAACTGCCCTCGAAAGCGGTGGGCTCGTCGGCTTGGAACGTCGTTGTGGGTATGACGCTGATGGTGAGAGCATCGGGTGTTCCCTGGCGACCTGCCAGCACCTCGAAGCGTTCACCGGAGTATTCGGTATGAGTGGTGAATGTCACCTTGTAGTTGCTGCCTGCCTCGGCTTTGACGGGCATCACAATCAGGTAGTCGTCGCCGTCGGCATTGTAGCTGCCGGGATAGATGAGGGCGTTCTGGTAGTCGTTCCACTCCCACGTCGTGCCGTCACCGTTGGCATCGATGATGTTCAGCTTGTCCATGATGCTCGGGTCGGTGAAATCGACGGTGTAAGGAATGTTCTGCGCCTGGGTGAAGAACAGCGTGAACGCCGAACCCTTCTGACCCTTGCCGTTCGCGTTGTAGGCAACGGCGGTATAGGTGTGGCGGCCAATGCTTTCCACCTCGTCGGTGGTCTGCTGGGAAGTGCCGGGAGCCACGTCGTTCAGCGTCTTGATGACCACGCCGTCGCGCAGCACCTCAATCTTGGTGAGGTTCACCGTCAGGTTGCTGCCGTCGAAGGTCTTTGCCGGTGCGGTGAACGAGATGGTGGCTTTCAGCGCATCGGCATCCTGCGTCACCGTCAGGTCGGTGATGCCTGCGGGAGCCTTGTCGTCAGCACCTTCCTCAATGATGAAATTATCAACGTAAATCGAGTAGCTGCCGGCATCGCTGATGTCGTGGATGCCCAGATAGTAGTATCCTGTCTCGGCAACCGTCAGGCGCTCGTTTTCCAGCGTCGTGGCGTTCAGCGTCTCAACGATGGTGGCTGCTATGGCATCCTGCGTCAGAGCGGCGGGCGAGGCGGTCTTGCCTATCTTCAGTTCTATCGTCTTCTGGTTGTCCTGAGCGTTCGTCCACGTGTCGAAGGCTACGCGGTAGTTCTTGCCTGCCTCCAGCTTGATGGCGGGGGAAATGAGCCAGTCGTCACTGTTGTTGTCGTAGCTGGCAAAAAGCGAGTATTTGCCGTCGAAGGCATACCACTTGCTGTTGTCTTCGTTGCCATCGACGATGGTAAACGATTTCTGGTCGCCCAGCGTCGAGAAGTCGTTCGCGTAGGGCAGCTCGTCCACCTGCGTCACGATGTTGACGGGTTTATACACCGTCAGGGCATCGCCGAAAGCAGCAAACTCGCTGTTGTCGTTCCAGAAGACGCCCATGAAGTAGTTCTCGCCCATGTATTTGAACTCCGAAGTGTCGTCAAGGGTCAGCGAGCCGTCGTCGCCAACGGTAAAGGTGAAGGTGTCACCGTGGGTATTGTCTTCTTCTACGGTACCGTCACCCACGCCGTGAGCCCAGCGGAGCACCACCGACGCGTTGTAAGCCGGACTGTAGGCCAGGGGCTGGTTGGCGGCAATGGTAATGGTGTTGCCGGCCTTGGTACCCTTGACCCAGTAGCCGCGCTGGAAGGCGTAGATCAAGTCCTTGAAATACACCGTACCGTCGGTACACTCCACCACGTCAATGGTGCCGTCCTGACTCTCAAAGGCCAGGAACATGCCGTCGCCGTAGTCCTCGCCATACATACCCTGACCTGTACGCTCGTAGGTCTTCAACACACCCTCGGCAGGCTCAACGATGACTCCATGTTCGTCAATCACCTCGCCCGCTCTGTTGCTCCTGCGGCTGGCGCTTGAAGCATTACTCAACTGAGTGGGAAGAAAACTCCGCACACCACTCCACTTCGAGTACACGGTGTGTCTCTTCTGTTCGTTCTGGTGCTGGGCACCACCGGGAGTCGTCGCAGCTGCTGCAGGCAATGCCAACAGGAAGGCAGCCAACGCTCCCACACAATAAACACGTAATAAATTCCTCATAGTCTTGTTTGTTTTGTTTATAAATCATTAAGAAAAGCACTGCAAAGGTAACACTTTTCAAGATAACATTGTTGAATAATTATTTATTTTCACAAAATACTGCCACATCTTAATCTATGTCAAGAAGTGGTCATGAAGGTCATTAGGTCATTAGTCATTAAGGATTTCGGATGTGTCATTTTTGCTCACTATAAAATAAATATATATATTTATTATTATAGTGCGACTTTTTGACACGCGCAGTCGCTTCATGACACGTGACCTTCGTGACCTTCATGACCGCACGACACGGCTTAACGAAAAAAAAAGCGAAAAAAAAATTAGGAAAAGATTCGAGAACCGCAATGTGGATGTTGTACCTTTGCACCGTCAATGAAAGTCGCAGCGGCGACACTGACAGCGAGACCTAGGCTCGCAACGGACGAGAACGGCTCTCAAAGGCCACGAGGACTATTCTCAACCTATAACCCTTAACCATTAACCCTTAACCATTAACCTTGACCTTAACCCCTCAAAACACTCCCTCCCTCACAGGGAGGGCCGGGGTGGGTCTCCTAAACCAAATTTTTACAACTATGGCAACAAACACACTAATCATGAGCTACGTGCTCCGCAAGAACGGCAACGATCAGTCGCCCGTCTATAACCGCTGGTTCGCCAACGTGAACCGTCAGGGAACGCTCTCCACGCGAGGTCTCGCCGACCACATGATAGAGCACGGGCTGGTAGGCAACCGTGGCGACGTCATCGCCATGCTCTCGAAGCTCTCCGAGTGCATCCCCGAGCTGGTGGCACAGGGCTACGGCGTGAAGCTCGACGGCATCGGCATCTTCTACCCCACCATCGCCAACCGCAAGGGCGGTGCAGCCAGCGTCAGCGACTTCACCGTGGCAGAGAACGTGGAGGGCGTGCGCTTCCGCTTCAAGCCCGACTCGACCAACCTGGACGACCTGACCACGAAGGCCTTCGGCAAGCGCGTCACGCTGGGCAACGGCTACTACCAGACGGAGAAGGGCCCCAAGGCACCGAAGATTCCTCTGGCTGCCGCAGAGCCTTAAACGAAAAGGAGCAGGATTTTTTCCTGCTCCTTTTAATTATTTGGAACACAGAGACACAGAGATACAGAGAATTTATTTTTACGTTTTTTGCGCGTTATAAAAAAACTCTGTGTCTCTGTAACTCTGTGTTGAAAAATAACCAATCGTTTATTTCTGCGCTGCACGTCCGATGGCGAGTGCCTTGATGTTGGCCTCGACGATGGCGTCGCCCTTGCGAGCGAAGACACGACGGATGGCATCCTCCAACTTGTCGTACTCGATGCCCAACGCCTTCTGCGCAGCACCCAGCAGGATGACGTTGGCCGAACGGGGTACACCGGCGTCCTTGGCCTGCTGCTCAATGTCGAGCATGATGACGTTAGGCAGCTTGTCTAACTCTTTCTTAATCACCTCAAACTCAGGGTAATTCGGTATATTGACGAAAGGAGTGCTTGAAGTGATAATCCACCCCTCTTTGGAGAGGAACGGCAGGTAGCGCAGTGCCTCCATGGGTTCCATGGAAATGATGACATCTGCCCCACCCTTGGGTATCAGGTCGCTCTGTATGGAACGGCTCGAGATGCGCAGGTTCGACTGTACGTCGCCGCCACGCTGGCTCATGCCGTGAACCTCGGCTTGCTTGATGTAGAGGTTCTCTTTCATGGCTGCCTCGCCTATGATGGTTGCGATGGAGAGGATGCCTTGTCCTCCCACGCCGCAGAGTATGATATCGGTCTTCATTATTTACAATTTGACTATTTATTTTTAAATTTTTCTATTTTAAACACAGAGACACAGAGTTACAGAGTTTTTTCTATTTAAACTATAAAACTTTCAACTATAAACTCCCTCCCTCACAGGGAGGGCCGGGGTGGGTCTCTTACTGCTTCTTCTGCTTCAGGTGTCGCTGCAGGGTCTGCATGCACTCGCGTCGCGGAATGATGACCGACGTGCCCTTGTAGTTGATTTCGTCGCGGATGATCTGTGTAATCTCGGGCATGTTCTTCGGCAGGGGTACGACGACCTTCAGGTGTTCGTCGCTCAGTCCCAGTCCACGGCAGATGGCCTCGAACTTGTTGGTGCCTGCCGAGTCCTGACCGCCCGTCATGCCGGTGGTGAGGTTGTCGGAGATGATGACCGTGATGTTGGCGTTCTCGTTGATGGCGTCGAGCAGTCCCGTCATGCCGCTATGGGTGAACGTGGAGTCGCCGATGATGGCTACGGCAGGCCACTGTCCGGCATCGGCAGCACCTTTGGCCATGGTGATGCTGGCACCCATATCTACGCAGCTGTGGATGGCGCGGAAGGGCGGCAGGAAGCCGAGCGTGTAGCAGCCGATGTCGCCGAAGACGCGCGGATTGTCGTACTCGCGCAGCACCTCGTTCAGTGCGGCATAGACGTCGCGGTGGCCGCAACCCTGACAGAGTGCGGGCGGACGGGGAACGACGATTTCGCTTCGCTCAAATGAAGAGTGAAGAGTGAAGAGTGAAGAATTTGCTAACGCGTTGATAGCTTGCCCAACACTATCAGGAGTTAGTTCGCCGGTACGGGGCAGGGTTCCGTCGAGCTTGCCGTGAACCTGTGGCATGTCGGCAACGCCGCGCACCATGTCCTCGATGAAGGGCTGTCCCTCCTCGACTATCAGCACCTGCTGGCACTCGTTCATCAGTCGGCGCACCAGCTTCTTGGGCAGCGGATACTGCGAAATCTTCAGCACGGGATAGGGGCTGCCGTCGGGGAAGTTCTCCATGACGTAGTTGTAGCCGATGCCGCTGGCAAGGATGCCCAACGAGCGGTCGCTACCCTCTATATAAATATTGTACGCGCTATTGGCGGCATCTGCCTCCAGCTGTCCCTGCTGGGCGGTGACGATGTCGTTGCGTTTCTTGGCGTTGGCAGGCAGCAGCACCCAGTTGGCAGCCTTGGCGTCGTAGTTCAGGGCGTTCTCCTGGCGCGGCTGATCTACACACTCCACGACGGCACGCGAGTGGGCCATGCGGGTGGTGACGCGCATGAGCACGGGCATGCACTGGCGCTCGCTGTAGTCGAAGGCGGCAGCCATCATGTCGTAAGCCTCCTGCTGTGTGGAGGGCTCGAAGGTGGGTATCATGGCAAACTTGCCGTAGAAGCGCGAATCCTGCTCGTCCTGCGACGAGTGCATCGAGGGGTCGTCGGCCACCAGCACCACCACGCCGCCGTTGACGCCCGTCATGCCGCTGTTGACGAAGGGGTCGGCACAGACGTTCAGTCCCACGTGCTTCATGCACACCAGGGCTCGTTTGCCCATGTACGACATGCCGAGGGCGGCCTCCATGGCCGTTTTCTCGTTCGTTGACCACCGGCTGTGGACACCGCGCTCCTTGGCCAGCGGCGACAGCTGGATGTACTCTGTAATCTCCGTCGAGGGCGTGCCCGGATAGGCATAGACACCGCTCAGTCCGGCGTCCAGTGCGCCCTGAGCGATGGCCTCGTCTCCTAATAACAGTTTCTTCATACGCTTTTCAGTTTTTGTTGTTTATAGTCATTCTGATTGCAAAAATACGAATTATTCCTGACATAAACAAGAAAAAGAGCCGCAAACCTTTCGATTGCAGCTCTTTTTATGTCGCTTAATGACGATTTCGCTTACTTTTTCACCTGAGCAACGATGGCCTTGAAAGCCTCGGGGTTGTTGAGGGCGAGGTCAGCGAGCACCTTGCGGTTGATCTCGATGCCGGCCTTTGTCAGGGCACCCATCAGGGCTGAGTAGCTCATGCCCTCCATGCGGGCGGCAGCGTTGATACGCTGAATCCACAGGGCGCGGAAGGTGCGCTTCTTGTTTTTACGATCGCGATAAGCGTAGGTAAGACCCTTCTCCCAAGTGTTCTTAGCTACTGTCCAAACATTCTTGCGGGCACCAAAGTAACCGCGAGTGAGTTTCAGAATTCTCTTACGTTTTGCACGTGATGCTACGTGATTTACTGATCTTGGCATAGTTTTCTAATACTTTAAAATGTTTGACAATAGGTGAATTAACGGAGACACAACAGGTCGCGAACCTGCTTCATGTTCGATACATCAACGATGGTAGAACCTACCAGGTTGCGCTTTTGCTTCTTGGTCTTCTTCGTCAGAATGTGACTGTGGTAAGCATGGTGTCTCTTGATCTTACCTGTACCGGTGAACGAGAATCTCTTCTTAGCACCGGAGTTTGTCTTTACTTTTGGCATTGTTTTTAAAATTTTATTTGTTATTATTAATAAGCGGGCAACTACGCATATACCGGGCGCGCCACCCTTTTCTATTTACAATTTGACAATTTACAATTTGACAATTATTAATTTACAATTTGACGATTTTATTCGTCATGCCGTGTCACGAAGGTCACGAAGGTCACGTGTCATTAAGGTTTTCACCTTTTACTCGGGAAACTCCTCCTCCGTCAGTTTCTTCAGCGCGTCGGCACTGATCTTGGCGTTGGCGAGCATTCCGCCGTTGGCAGGCGTCTCCACGTCGATGTCGGCCACTTGCTGACGGGCAGCACCCTTGGCCTCAGCCTCGGCAGCCTCACGGTCGCGGGCCTGCTGGCTCTTCTTAGCAGCACCGGCCTTCTTCGGAGCCAGATAGAGGAACATCTTCTTGCCTTCCAGCGAGGGCATACCCTCCACCTTGGCAACCTCCTCCAGGTCGTTGGCAAAACGCAGCAGCAGCACCTCGCCCTGCTCCTTGAACAGGATGGAACGGCCACGGAAGAACACGTAAGCACGAACCTTGTTGCCGTCCTCGAGGAACTCACGGGCGTGCTTCAGCTTGAACTGATAGTCGTGCTCGTCGGTCTGAGGTCCGAAGCGAATCTCCTTCACCTCCACCTTCACCTGCTTGGCCTTCATCTCCTTCTGGCGCTTCTTCTGCTGGTAGAGGAACTTCGAATAGTCGATGAGACGGCACACGGGCGGATTGGCGTTAGGAGAAATCTCGACCAGGTCAACGCCCTGGTCACGGGCCATATCCAATGCCTCACGGGTGGGAACGACGGTGCTTCCGTCCTCTCCTACAATACGTACCTCGCGGACACGAATCTGCTCGTTCACACGGTACTGTTGCTTCAATTTGTCGTTCTTCATCAACTGTTTTTTACGAAATCGGCTGCAAAGTTACGAATAAGTGAGCAAAAAACCAAAGGAAATCCCATTTTTCTTTGTTTTTTTCGAACGAAATAAAAAAAAGCCCTCCCCGAAGGGTGGGCCTTTATCTCATTCCACCTCCCCTCCCCCCCGGGAGGGGTCAGGGGTGGGCTTCCTTAGTCCTCCTGATACTCAGGACGCAACTTGCGAACCGTCTCGCCGGCACGCCACATCTCCTGGTTGCGCATAGCCTCCAGCTCCTTCTCCAGTCCGGCACGATAGTCGGCCTTAGAGTTGGCGTCGATGGAAATCTGAGCCTCGTTACCGGTCTGCACCGAGTAGTACAGCCATTCCATGACGGGCTTGATGGCGTCGTGGAAACGGGGAGCCCAGTCCAGAGCACCACGCTGGGCAGTGGTAGAGCAGTTAGCGTACATCCAGTCCATACCCTTGGCACCGAACAACGGGCCGAGGCTCTGTGTCAGCTCCTCAACGGTCTCGTTGAAAGCCTCAGAGGGAGTGTGACCGTGCTCGCGCAGCACCTCGTACTGAGCCAGCAGCAAGCCCTGGATGGCACCCATCAGCGAACCGCGCTCACCAGTCAGGTCGCTGGTAGCCTCGCGCTGGAAGGTAGTTTCGAACATATAACCTGCACCGATGCCGATACCAAAGGCCAGTGTCTTGTCCTTGGCCCGACCCGAAGCGTCCTGATATACGGCATACGAGCAGTTCAGTCCGCGACCCTCGCAGAACATGGTGCGCAGGGAAGTACCGCTTCCCTTAGGTGCTACCATGATGACATCGACGTCCTTCGGAGGAACAACGCCGGTGCGGTCGCTCCAGTTGATGGCGAAGCCGTGGCTGTAGTACAGCGTCTTGCCGGGCTTCAGATATTGCTTGATGGTGGGCCAAACCTGAATCTGACCTGCGTCGGAGAGCAGCATGCAGAGGATGGTACCCTTCTCGGCAGCCTCCTCGATGGAGAACAGCGTCTTGCCAGGAACCCAGCCGTCGGCAACAGCCTTGTCGTAGGTCTTGCCCTGACGCTGACCGACGATGACGTTAAAGCCATTGTCGCGCAGGTTGCAAGCCTGACCCGGACCCTGAATACCATAGCCGATGACGGCGATGACCTCATCCTTCAATACTTCACGTGCTTTCTCAAGTGAGAACTCCTTGCTGGTGACAACAGTTTCAATAACGCCACCAAAATTCATTTCTGCCATGTTGTTGTGTTTGTTTTTAAATATTAAACTTACCCCCTTGCACCATGCCAGTCCTGCACGAGAACCGTCGTCTTGTCAGCGCAATCAGCAGGCTACACGAGCCACTGACTAAGGGCTTAACTACAAAAATCGACCGCAAAGGTACGAATAAGTAAGAATAAAACAAAATAAAATTTGGAATTTTAACCATTTCTTTGTAAATTTGCACACAATTAAAAGGAATTTTACTCATGACAACACCCACCACCGAACGCGTGCTCAGCATCTTCCGTGAGCTGAACCAGATACCACGACCCTCCCACCACGAGGAGAAAGTAGCCAACTACCTGTGCCAATTCGCCGAGCGGCTCCACCTGGAGTACGAACGCGACAAGCAGAACTGCGTCGTCATCCGCAAACCCGCCACACCGGGCCACGAGCAGGCAGAACCCGTCGTACTGCTCAACCACATGGACATGGTGTGCGTCGGCATGGCCAATCCCCTCACCGACCCCATCGATGCCTACGAGGACAACGGCTGGCTCAAGGCTCGTGGCACGTCGCTGGGCGCCGACAACGGCATAGGACTCTCCATGGCTCTTGCCGTACTGGAGAGCGACGACATCGTACACGGACCCCTCGAGGTCATCACCACCACCAACGAAGAGGACGGCATGTCGGGAGCAGCACAGCTATCGGCCGACTTCCTGCACGGACGCAAAGTCATCAACCTCGACTCCGAGGACTACGACACCATCACCACCGGAGCTGCCGGAGCCTGCCTGCAGTTCCACCGGCTGCCCGCCACCCGACAGGAAGCACCCGGCGGCAAGCGGCGCTGGTATCGCATACGCTTCGAAGGAGGACTGGGCGGACACTCGGGCGTCGATATCAACAAGGGACGCTGCAGCGCCGTCATACCCGCATGGGCCATCCTGACCGCCGTCAACAACGAATACGACTTCGACGTAGCCGCCATCAACATCGGCGAAGCCAACGCCTCCATCGCCTCGTCAGCAGAAATCATCGTCTGCGTACCCTCCGGCGAAGCCGCCGAATACGTCAAGGCTCAGGAAGCCATGATCAACGAATGGCTGCGCGAGGAATACCCCGACGACCCGCATCTGGCCTGCACCATCGAGAAGTGCGAACGCATGGACACCATCCTGCCCGCCACCGCCGTCGAGGCACTGCTCGCCTGTCTGGAACTCACGCCCCAGGGCGTTGTCAAGATGAGCGACACCATGCCCGGCACCGTAGAGACGTCCAACAACGTGGGACGCATCACCACCGAGGCCGACCACCTCTTTATATCCACGCACACGCGAAGCTTCATCGACGCCGACATGGCAGCGCTGAGCAGCGACATAGCCGACACCTTCCGCCAGCACGGCGGCACCAGCGAGGTCATCATGTCCGCTCCCGCATGGCAGGAAGACCAGCACTCGCCCTTCCTCCAGCTCACCAGCGACACCTTCAACGACGTCCTCGGCTGGCGCCCACGCATGGTCGCCATGCACTTCGTCCTCGAGGCCGGCTTCTTCGTCCAGCACTACCCCGGCATACAGATAGCCAGCATCGGCCCCCGCATCGTGGAGCCCCACTCCACCAGCGAGCGCATACAGCTCTCCACCATCGACGACATCTGGCGCGTCCTCCTCGAGTTGCTCCGCCGACTGGGGTAATCCTTTGTATTGGAATTTGTGACCTACAAAAGTTAAAATGCGGCAATCTTTCTAAATGAGAAATATCCTGCTTCAGGTAACATGTCCTCATTTAGTTCGGAAGGTTGCAGAATGCATGTAGCCGTCAAAGAGCCGTTCTCTGATTTTACGATATAAAGGGCATTGTCCACTTCAGGATGAACGTATGCATCACGGAGGTCAAGTTGACCACCGATGAAAGCCATTAACCGTGGTTCTGAAATTTGTACACCAAGGTAACTGTACCCGCTTGCTTCATGTTTGAAAAGCGTACAAAGATAGCGCATCCCTGTGGCATCGGTAGCCGTAATAATCTGTGGAACATCGTAGAATTCAAGTGTTGTGATATGTGTAAGTCGTCTCATAGGGCAAGCATGTGTTTCTCCCAATTTTGTGTATATTGGACGAAATACTTATTTCTCTTTAATATTTGCATTTCTTGCAGCACGGATATCGTCAATGATTTCCTTATCAGTTCTATCGTCCTTCCAAAGGCCGGCAAAAGCTTTTTGCACATCCCTTCTCTTGATGCTCTCTCCACACTTCTTCGGCCAAATACTTGTCACTACGGCAGTGCAGGTCAGCAACTCCCTCCTCAATAAGATTGGCTGTCTCAGAGCTATAATATATGTCGGTGGCTTCATCAAGCGAAACCCCAAACATCTCACTGATACAGAGGATAATCCTTGCACATTTCGTACTTCTTAATATCTGTTTGCCTTCTTCGCTCATAACTGTTCACTTTTTATAAAAGTCAGACATGCCTGCAACATCTTTTCTGAACGAATACAATATTGTATATTGGGCTTTTCGAACCTTAACAATCCGAGTGCTTCATTCTGTGAAATCTCACCAGCAAAATACCTGTCAAGCGTAATGATCACTCTGTCATTGGCTATGCCTCCAACTATCAAATCGTAATCGCCAGCATTTTTCCCATCACGGCACTGCGCCACGAATTCAAGCCATTGCTTGTCATAGCTGTCAAATCGCTTAACATTCCACTTGCTCTCTTCGCAAAGGAAATCGTAGGTATTAAGCCAAGCTTGCTGGCCTCTTCTGATAAAGCGTTGAGCGTATCTTACTGCTTGTTCGTGAATCGAAGTAAGATAAAACCCACGGCCAAAATCAAGGTATTGCCGTGAATGTTTAGTGTCAGGCTTTTCGACGCTGACATTCGACGAATGATATAGTTTCATGCTGGCAACACTCCTTTCTCTTTCATATAATCTGTAAGGTCTTCCATAAGATAGCGCGAACTGAAAGTATGGAGTACATCGTATGAAGGAATGATGTAACCATATAGAATATTAGAGTCTTTCAGGCGCTTATATACCTCCTGCTGTGAAAGATTCAGTTGTGCTGAGAGCTTCCCAATACAGTAGGTCACGAATTCCAATACTACTTTGCTGTCGATAGCATTTGACGTTGTTATTTCCATAACTGCATCCTTTTTGCTGCAAAGATAAGCAATATTTGGGAAACAACCAAGTTTTCGCTGAAAAATGTGTGGCGAGGGCCGCTCCGCCGTCTGGGGTAAGGGAAAATCAAGGTAAAAGGCTACTTAGAATAAGGTGTGCGTTCATGAAGAGTACGAAAGCTCTCGACCTTTTCTTCTGTCAGAGTGCCTTCATCCCACATTCTGTTAATCTCGTCCTCAGCTTTCTGAGCGAAATAGTTAGAGACAGCTTGTTTCAAATCATCCATAGCAATTCCTTTCTGAAGCCGTTCATCATTTCAGAAAAGGTTTTGCCTTCTCCGCGAACCATTTCCAATTCAGCTTCGTCAATACGTGCGTTTAGCTCTTCAACAGTATATGGAGGCTGTCCGTCGTTGAAGTTCTCATATAATTCCAGACCTTTCTTCTCCATATTTCTATTTGTTTTATTTCGTCTGCAAAGATAAGCAATATTTGGGAAACAACCAAGTTTCACCGAAGAAAAATGGCGGCGAACCTCACGGTCAGCCGCCAAAAATACTAATTAACAAAAAAACGGGGTCAGAACAACCCCGCTCTATTTCAAGTGAGTTGCATGTCCAAGAAGGACAAGCTACTTAATATTCATCATCGAAGTCCAATTCACGAGCATCGCCTTCACCGCTACTTATGTTTTCTCCTCTTTGCAATGACTCTACTAACAAGACGTGCGTTGCAACTTTAACGACCAGAACAATAGGGCTAATATATGTCTTTTTCATATTTGTGTCCTCCTATAGATTATTTCATGATTACTTTCTTACCATTCACGATGTACAGACCCTTAGCAGGCTGAGCAACACGCTGACCAGCGAGGTTGAAATACTCACCATTAGCCTTTAGCTCCTGCTTCACAGTTTCAATGGCAGTAGTTCCGTTATCTTCAAAGCTAATAAAGTCAAAACCACGAGCAGAAACGGGAGATATATCAGCAAGAGTAATATAACCCTTATACTGACCAACGGTCACACCACCTGTACCGACAACTTTACGAATCTTGTTTCCCTTTACAACGTAATTTCCATCAGGAACAGTTATATTATCAGCAGAAAGGTTACCCATCATGCCATAGCCAGCAGTTGCTGCAGTATAAGAGCCTGAATAAGTTGCTGCAAGAGTATTACCTGTTGCCTTGAAGATATATGCTTTACCGGCTTCAAGAGCATCTACAGACTCCAAGTTAATACCTGTCAAGCTTTCGCCACTACCTACAGTGCTCACAATCTTAAATACTGTAGCACCTGTAACAGTTGCATTAAATGGCAAACAAATTGTACCAAAGTTGCCACTTGTTACACTACGAGTGTACCCAATCCAGCCATCAGGAGCTGTAGTCTGAATAGTAGCATTGTCTGTTACCCATGTTTCAGGATAGCTGAAATTTACAGTTACATCACCACTCTTATAGGTATCACTACCATTATCACTAAAAACAATTCCATTATATGAATCATTAAATGTTAAGTCATAATAACCAGAATTGGAACTATTTTCCGATATTGACGGACCAGGAAATCCTTGACTACAAACATTCGAACCACTTACATATCTATATGCATGAACCGAAGACCAGTCATTCCCTTTTTTAAAATGTACAGTGTATTGATTTCCTTTAGGATAAACAATTGATAGATGAGCATAAGTTTGTTTATCATTGTGTTCATACCATTGCAAATGAAAAACATAATTACCAGCAACAGTCGTCGTTAATTTCATATAATTACTAGTTTTTTTATAGAGAGTCCAGTCTGTACAGCTAGAACTAGTCATTGCTCCATTTTCTACAAACCACTTTTCACCACCTGAAGCTTCTATAAAAAAGTAATAATCACAACTTGCCGATAAACTTACCGTTACAGTTTCCTGAGAAGCTGCACCACTGTTGGAAGAGAAGGCTAATCCTGAATATGAATTCCAAGAACCTTTTAAGTAATTTGTCGCACTCACCGTACTTACCATCCCCACAAACAGGATGAGTAAAGTAATTATTTTTTTCATACGCTTAAATTTTTTAAGAGTTAATATTATTAGTTAGTACTTTATCTCAAAGTCCCTGTGCCTATAACTCCCTGATTCGGCGTATCAAAATTTTAATCTGTTCTTTACGTTACGACATAAAAAAAGGTGTGGGAGCTATAACTTTCTCGTCCCACGAACTGAGGTTCTAGCATACCCATGCAGTTGAACGAGCAAGCATAGAACCCACTAATGATATGATGCCGCTCACGCCTCAGGGCTGTGAGCATGCGCTATAATCATACCAAGTGAGCATCTACCTTTGCTAAGTCCATGACTACATGATTGTGAATTTGCTAGATTCCAGTTCGTCAAGAACGGAGCGTTAGTAAACGCCTTTTCAATATGTCGTGACCCTCACGAAGTGGCTGCTGGCAGGTGCCAAGCAACGCTTAGTAACTCGGAAAGTCGCTGCAAAGGTACATAAAATATCTGAACCTCCAAAAGATTTCGGAAATTTTCTCACATTTTTAATGCAAAAATTTGCGCAAAGGTTTGCTCACTCCTATACCTTATTATATATATAGGAGACGCAAGGATGAGAATATTTAATATCAGTTGTCAGAAAAACACGCTTTTTGCTTGGTTGGTTCGCAAGATTTTATTACCTTTGCAGCGGCTAATCAACAAAGACACTTAACTGACTGTATTGCTGTATGGAACAGAACATTTACCAAATGTCGCTCATCATAACAGGCATCATCAATCTGGTGATGGGCACCTACCTGCTCTTTGGAGGACATAAATACACGAAATACCCCATCTACCGCATGGCGCGCATCTGCACCACCATCTGGATCATGGCCTTCGGCATCGGCTACGAGCTGCACGCCATCTTCATGTTCCGATTCACATGGCCCTCGGCGGCGTCGGCACTCACAGCCACCTACTTCCACCTGGCAGGCATCTGCTTCAGCTGGGGATACACGTCGCTGCTCAACCCCATGTACCTGACACGGCGCATCGCCATCCGCGACGTTGCCATCTACGTCATAGGACTCATCAGCTACTGGACGGTGGCGCTGCTCTTCCGACAGGCACCACTGCTCACCATGCTGTCGTTCTGCATCTTCTTCGGCTACGCCTTCTACGTCACCTACGTCTTCTACCGCACCTACAACCGCGTGACACTGCGACTGATGAAGATGTCGATGGGCAGCGTGCGCGAATTCGTACGGTGGATGCAGATGTGTACCGACCTCATCATCCTCTTCGGCATAGGCAGCGTGGCAGTCACCGCCACCTTCCCCTTCAAGTCGTGGCCCTACCCGCTGCTACTGACGGCAGGCGTCGGCATGTTCGGATACATGGTGTATTCCATCGAGAAGTACGGAGGCGTCATCGATGCCGCCACGAAGGCTACGCTGAACGTCGCACTGGACAAGGAAAGGGAGAACAAGAAGAAACAGTAAACAGCGAAAACTACACGACAACACTACAACACTACACACACCATGAATACCACCATTACCTCGCTCCTACTCGCATGCGCACTAGCACAGCAGGGCATCAGCATAGAGCAACAGGAGATTACGGGAACCATCATCTCGCTGACACTCATCATCGGCTGCCTCATACTCATCATCTACTTCCGACACCAGGCAGCCATGCGACTGGAGGAGGCGTACTGCCGACTGGAGATAGCCAACGAGAAGGCAAAGGAGTCGTCGCGCATGAAGACTTCGTTCATCCAGCAGATTTCTCACGAGATACGCACACCGCTGAACATCCTGTCGGGATTCTCACAGATGCTCACCAGCGACATTCAGTTAGACGACGAGACATGCCACAACATACGACAGCAGATCATTGAAAACACGGAACGCATCACGGGGGTGGTCGATAAGATGCTGGAACTCTCCGACGCCTACAGCCGCACGGTCATAGAGCGCAACGAAACGGTTCCCGCCATCCTGATCGTAAACGAAGCCGTGGAGCGTAGCGGCATCGGCAATGCAAAACACATCACCTTCGACATAGAGGACAACGGATTGGCCGAAAAGATGCTCACCACCAACAGCCGACAGGCGGCAAGGGCGCTGGCGCTGCTGTTAGACAATGCCATGAACTTCACCAAGGAGGGAAGCGTCAAGGTGAAGCTGAGCGAACGGGAGGGCAACTTGCTGATAGCCGTCGAGGACACGGGCATCGGCATACCACCGGAGGAAGCCGAGCACATCTTCGACGAATTCGTACAGCTGGACGTCTTCCACACCGGAACGGGCATCGGACTGACCGTAGCACGCTCCATCGCCCGCCGATTAGAGGGCGACATAGCCCTCGACACCAGCTACAGCGGCGGTGCCAGGTTCCTGTATATGTTGCCGCGAATCTTCGTCAGGTAACGCTTCATGCCGTCACCATCCTTATGGTCGATAATCTCTAACAGTTCCTTCAGCTCCGTACGAATCTGCGACACCTGGTCGTGGGTGTAGGGATTGAAGAGTATTTCCTGCAACAGGTAGTCATCCTCGCTCAGCACTCCCTTGGCAATGCGCATGTGGCGCTTGAAGGTGGTGCCCGGTGCATCCTGATGCTTCATGACGGCAGCAAAGACAAACGTCGAGACAAAGGGAATGGACAGCGAGTAAGCCACCGTCTTGTCGTGCTCCTCGAAGGTGTATTCGTAGATGTTCAGCCCTAACTTCTGGTAGAGGTCCTTGAAGAAGATGCGTCCCATGTAGTCGCCCTCGCTGATGATGATGGCGTTCTCCTCGGACAGCTGGTTCAGATTGGCAAACGTAGGACCGAACATGGGGTGCGTGGAAACGTAGCGGCGACCTGTCTTCTCGTAGTATTCCTTCAGGTCGGTCTTCACCGATGCAATGTCGCTGACGATACAGTCCTGCGGTAGGAAGGGCAACACCTGCTCGAAAACGGGAATGGTATATTTCAGCGTCACGGCATTGATCACCAACTCGGGCTTGAAGGCACGAATCTCCTCCATGTCGGTGAAACGCTGACAGTTATACGTAAAGCGCATGCGCCTGGCATCCTTCTCAAAGACGGCCACCTCGTGGTCGAAACTCAGCAGGTCGATGAAGAACGAACCCATCTTGCCTGCACCCAATACTAATATTTTCATAGAATTGAAGAGTTTAAAAATTGAAGAATTGAAGTTTTTTGTAGAATTGAAGAATTGAAGTTTTTGAGAGCCGCATGGACTTCAATCCTTCAATTCTTCAATCTTTCAATTTTTATTTATTAACAATTTCTATCTGCTGACGGACGGACTCCTCGTGGATGCTCTCGAAGACCTTGGCGACGAACTCCGGCGACATGCCGCTCAGGGCTCCCTGCACACCGCGCTTCTCCAGAATCTCGTTGTAGCGTCCTGCCTGCAGCACGGTCATGTTGTGCTCCTTCTTGTAGCGGCCAATCTCACGGCACACCTCCATGCGCTTGGTCAGTATCTCCATCAGCTGGTTGTCCAACTGGTCAATCTGCTTGCGCATCTGGTTGATGCCCTCGGTAGTGGCATGCTCGTCACGGACGATGAGCAGCGACAGGATGTAGTCAAGCACTTCGGGAGTCACCTGCTGACGAGCATCGCTCCACGCCTTGTCGGGATCGCAATGGCTCTCGACAATCAAGCCGTCGAAACCTAAGTCCATCGCCTGCTGACACAGGGGAGCTATCAACTCGCGGCGACCACCGATGTGGCTGGGGTCGCAGATGATGGGCAACTCGGGAATGCGGCGGTGCAACTCAATGGGTATCTGCCACATCGGGGCATTGCGGTAAATCTTGTTGTCGAACGACGAGAAACCGCGATGGATGGCTCCCAGGCGCTTGATGCCTGCCTGGTTGAGACGCTCCATAGCGCCTATCCACAACTCTAAGTCGGGATTGACGGGATTCTTCACAAAGACGGGCACATCGACACCTTTCAGGGCATCGGCCAAAGCCTGCATGGCAAAGGGGTTGGCAGTGGTGCGGGCACCAATCCACAGAATGTCGATGCCGTACTTCAGCGCCAACTCAACATGCTCGGGGGTAGCCACCTCGGTAGAGATGAGCATGTGGGTCTCGTCCTTCACCTGCTTCATCCACGGCAGGGCCTTCTCGCCGTTGCCCTCGAAACCGCCGGGCTTCGTTCGCGGCTTCCACACACCGGCACGGAAGTTGTGGCAGCCCTTCATAGCCAGCTGGCGGGCGGTGGTCATCACTTGCTCCTCGGTTTCAGCACTGCAGGGTCCTGCAATGACGAAGGGGCGTTCGTTGTCACTTGGTAAATTAAGTGGTTCTAAGTCTAATTCCATAACTTTGAAAATTGAAGAATTGAAGAATTGAAGAATTGAAATTCCTCAAATCAACTATTCTGTTATTCTTTTGTTTTCTTTATTGTGTTAACTAACGTTCCTATAATAATACGCAAATCTTTTGATATCGACTCGAATTCTTTCGCTGTCATATAATCAGCTTTCTCAAGTAAAGTCAGCCAATATTTCGTTTCATTTGCTTCTTTTAATGCAATATAGAGCTTTGATATGAAGTCTACAGTACTTTGAGCATGTTCACTTTCGGCAATATTTGCCCCAATACTCGTCCCACAACGAAGTAGCTGTTTCGACATTACATATTCATTCTTTTCGTTACATAAATACTTATATAGATTTACAATACGAAGGGAGAAATCCATACTCAAATTGGCAATAACAATCTCTTTCATGCAAAACTTCAATTTTTCAATCTTTCAATTCTTTAATTCTTCGAAGCGCAGCTTCGAGTTTCTCTTCCTTGGCACACAGCGAGATGCGGATGTAGCGCTCGCCATTGCTGCCGAAGATGAAGCCGGGGGTGATGAAGACACGGGCATCGTGAAGAATGTGCTCCGTGAGGTCTTCCACCTGATTATATTTATCGGGAATGCGTCCCCACAGGAACATACCCACCTGCTGCGGGTCGTACTGACAGTCCAGGACATCCATGATTTGCTCGGCATAGCGGCGACGGCGGGCGTAGGTGTCGATATTGTACTCGCGGTGCCACTCGTCGCTGTTGTTGTAAGCCTCGGCAGCAGCCAACTGGATACCACGGAAGGTGCCGCTCTCGATGTTGCTCTGCACCTTCAGTATCCACGAGATGAACTCGGCATTGGTGGCACACATGCCGACACGCCAGCCGGGCATGTTGTGACTCTTCGACATGGAGTTGAACTCGATGCAGCAGTCCTTGGCACCAGGCACCTGCAGGATGCTGAGATGCTCCTCGCTCAGGATGAAGGAGTAAGGATTGTCATTCACCACCACGACATTGTGACTACGGGCCATCTGCACCAGACGTTCGTAGGTGGCGCGCTGCGCACGACCGCCCGTCGGCATGTTGGGATAGTTCGTCCACAGCAGCCTACACTTCAGCGACTCACGGCTCAGCAGTTCCTCCAACTGGTCGAAGTCGGGTTGCCAGCCGTTGTCCTCCTTCAGATTGTAATACACGACATTGGCTCCCAACAGTTTCGAGAGCGAGGTGTAGGTGGGATAACCCGGATTGGGCACCAGCACCGTATCGCCGGGATTGACGAACGCCAGCGTGACATGCAGGATGCCCTCCTTGGAACCTATCAGCGGCAGCAGCTCGCTCTTGTCGTTGAGGTCAACACCGTACCAACGCTTGTAGAACCCGGCCATCGCCTGTCGCAATTCGGGAGTTCCCTGCGTGGGTTGATAGCCGTGGGCATTGGGTTGGCGAGCTACCTCACAAAGCTTCTCGATGGTTTTCTCAGAAGGCGGCATATCGGGACTTCCGATGGCAAGGCTAATGATATCCTTACCCTCGGCGTTGAGTTGTGCCACCTCTTTCAGCTTACGGCTGAAGTAGTATTCTTGCACTAAGCTTAATCTTTCTGCTGGTTTAATTGGTTTGTTTGCCATCTTTGTATTCTCCTAATATCTTAAAGTCTTTGGTCAAAGGGATAATTGCATCAATCGACTGGCGATAGCGAGTCAGGTCGTCGTACATCACATCGACATAGAACAGATACTCCCATTCACGACCGATGATAGGCAGCGACTGTATCTTCGTCAGATTGATGTGATAGAAAGAAAGGATGGCAAGGACGTGGCTCAGCGAACCTTCCTCGTGGGGCAGCGAGAAAACGATGCTCGACTTGTTGGTCTCGGTCAGCGGTCGCAGCTGGTCAGCCTTGTTAGGATGGGAGACAACGAGGAAACGGGTGAAGTTGTGCTTGTTGTCCTCGATATGGTCTTCCAAAACCTTCAAGCCGTAGAGACGTGCCGCCTCAGCATGACAGATGGCTGCCCACCCGTGCTTCTGACCGTCGGCAATCTGCTTGGCAGAACCTGCCGTGTCCTCAGCCTCAACGTTCTTCATGTGCGGATGCTGCTCCAGGAACTTGCGGCACTGCATGAGGGCAACAGGATGAGAATGCACTTCGGTGATGGTGTCCCAGTCGTCGTCAGGCAGACAACAGATGCAATGGGAGATGTGTAACTTATGCTCGCCGACTATGGTCGCACCGCTGTCGCGCAGCAGCTCATAGTTGTGAAGCAACGAGCCGGCAATGGTATTCTCAATGGCGGTCATACCTATCACCGTAGGGTCCTTGCGCATGCTGTCGAACACCTGCTCGAAGGTGGCGCAACAGATGAGCTGTATCTGCTCACCCTCGAAATAGAGGTGTGCCGCAATGTCGTGGAACGACCCTATCAATCCTTGTATCGCTATTCTCTTCATCGAACTTTATCGTTTATTTCTCTGTTTCTAAAAAAATCCCGCTTTCACTGTGGTTGTGAAGCGGGACCTTGTTGATTTTGTATTTTATTCGTTCTTATACTTATTTATATACGGCCTTACGCTTCACAGGTTGCTGCAAAGTAAAAATAATAGCCGTAAAAGTAATTGTTGAACTTTGTCATTTCTTGTCTATTTTCTGTATTCCGCTTGCAAAAGTAATGCTTTTTCACGAAACAAACAAATAAATTGTCATTTTTTTAACGAAAAAAGTATGATATTGCAACGAATAGCGGATTCTACTACTCATCAACCTGGAACAAAGGGTCCTCTGGCATCACCATGACGGGTTGCTGCTCGTAGGCCTTCAGCAGCTTTTCAGAGACATACTTCTTGTTGACAACCAGGCGGAACATGTATTCGCGGAACCAGCGTGCCGACATGATGAGGCAACCCTTCTGACCCCAGTCGCCACCCCACGAGTTCTCGACCTTCCACTTCAGGGGCTTGCCATCGGCAGCGAGGTCAACGGCGGTCAACGTCATAGCATGGGTAGAACCGCTGTCGAAAGTAGAGATGCGATCGGCCTTCGTCATGTTGAACGTCGTGCCGAAGAGCGATGCATAGTCGAAGTTCTCGGTATCGGCATAGCCACGCTTGCGGTCCAACTGCTTGGCGACATCGTAGGAAGAATACAGCTTTCTGCCATCTTTCAACGAGGCGATGGCCATCTGCTCGATATCCTCCATCGGCAGATTCAGGTACTTCCAGTTATGTCCGTCGTAGGTGTGGCGGTCGTACTCCACCTCGTAGGTCTTGTAGTAGTCGCGGCGCGGGTCGTTCATCACCATGATAAACGTGCCGTTGAGCGCCTCGCCTACCGTTTCTTCGTAGAAGGACTTCGGCGTGTATTTCTTCACCTCGGTAATGGCCTTGCCGTCCTTATTCTTAAAGGCGTATGTAAACTCCCTGACAGGTTCGCCAAGGGTAATGACCAGCATGTGGTAAATCTCGCCAAGCATCTGGGTCTTGCGCTTCTCTATGTCCTTGGCTTTCTTGCCGGCAGCCACCATGCGGCGCAGTTCCAAACCGTGCTCACGCAGTTTCGACTTGATGATGCTCGACATGCGCGACGTATTATTGGCAGAATAGGTCTCAGGACGCACCTCGTAAGGCACCAGACCGTATTTCTCCGCCAAGTCGGCAACGCCACAGAACGTACCTCCATCGTTCAGCGGATGATGGAAGAAGAACTGCACGCGCTGGTCGTCGATGGGCTTCTTGCCAGTGTCGATGGCTCCCTGCAGCATCAGGTTGGCTTTCTCCAACTGATCCCAGAAGAAAAGATAGTCGTGCGAGAAACTCACCGTCAGCGAATCGGTGCGCTTGGCGAAGTTGGCACGCAAGACATTCAAGCCGCTGAACATCCAGCAACGGCCACTCGATTTCTGGTCGGTAATGGATTGTTTCTTGGTTTCCACGCTGAAGTAGGTATCCAGGGCTACGGCATTATCCTGATTCTTAGCCAATTCGTCTATTGGGTTGGCTGCCAATGCATTACGCAACGCTCTGTCGGATACGGAAGGAGTGTTCTGCTTTTGTATTTCCTGCAACATCTGCGGGGTAATACCACCCGCTTGCTGTTGTGCCATGACACCTGTTGTCAAGGCAAGAACTGATGCCAATAATAGTTTCCTCATACTGATATTTTTTACTTAATTCGTATTTCTCTTAATGCTTTTCTCGATGTGTTGCCGCTCGTCTTACCACTGCTTACGGAACCCGTTGCACCCTGGTAGTAACGCATGGCCTCTGGCATCCACTGTTGTATCTGCTGAATGCGTGTGGCATCGGAAGGGTGTGTGCTGAGCCACGACGTGGAACCGCCACCGGTAGCCTTCGACATGCGCTGCCAGAAGCTGACTGCCGCCTGCGGATTGTAACCTGCCATAGCGGCAAAGATAATGCCCAGATGGTCGGCTTCGCTCTCGTGATTACGAGAATACTTGGCACTGGCACCCTTGGCACCCAAGCCGAACGCTGTGGCTGCAACGGTTTGCAAGCCATCGCCAGCTCCGGCTCCCGCCATCAGAACGCCCAACGCCTGGGCTCCATACTGCTGACGAATGGCCGTTGACATCTGCTCGGCAGAATGTTTTGCTACAGCATGTGCCACCTCATGTCCTAATACAATAGCCAGCGAGGTCTCGTCCTGTGTCACGGGCAACAGACCCTCATAGACGACAATCTTTCCACCAGGCATGCAGAAGGCATTGACCTGCGAATCCTGCACCAAATTGAATTCCCAAGAATAGTTCTTCACCTCATTGCCCATACCATTCTGCCGCAGATAGGTCTCCACGGCTGTTGCCAGCCGCTGCCCTACCCGCTTCACCATTGCCGTATTGGCTGCATTGGTAGAAGGTTTGGCGGTTTTCATGTACTCACTATACTGCTGATTGGAAAGGCTGAGAATCTTCTCGTCAGACACCAGCAGATTCTGCTTCCTGCCCGTAATGGGCACTGTCGAAGACGTGCCACAACTTGCCAGCACGACCGTCGCAATCGTTAAAAGTAAAACTTTTATTGCTCTCATAACTGTTACTGTTTTCACTTTTGGCCTACAAAAGTAACACAAAATCCCCTGTCCACCAAATTTTTGCCACAAAAAAAGGACATCGTCTTCACAGACAACGTCCTTCTTTGTTTAAAAACTACTACTAATTTACTAACTAAAACAATTCTTACTTGATACCGCGATTACGGAGCGTTACATTCAGCAGTGTCAGGTACTTACGGTACTGATCCTCGTTCAGAATGTAGTTCATGTAAGACAAGTCACGGTTGATGGCTATATCTACCTTCTTGCTACGCTCCTCTTTGCCATACTGTGCTGCAAACATCATCTCGGCGCTAAACGTCTTGTGAATCTCATAGACAGCCTCGATCTGGTCATCAGAAAGACCCAGAGCCTGGCTCAGCTTGTTCATGTTGACGTTCATGTTGTAGGCCTCAACTGTATTGGTGTTTGCTGCATTCTCGTTCTCAGCAAATGTCATTGTCATGCTCATCAGAGCAACAACAGTTAAAATCAACTTTTTCATTTTCGTTACCCTTTCTTTTTTTTAAATTAAACTTTTCTTTTTTTCTCTTTGGCACTATTGCCTTTTTTATTTGTTTTTGTCATCAGTTCTTTCTGATTGACGATGCAAAGGTACGGCGATTTGAGGAAAGAAACAAGCTTTTTTGCGAATTATGTGCGGAAACAGCCTTTTTATTGACCTCAGTCAACAAACCTAATTGTTACTTGATTTTCATCAAACGAAAAGGGGTTGAACGGCTACAGAAAGGGCCTTTATACCTTATTATATATAATAAAGAGGGGGCAAATATGAGATAAAACGAAATAAATTTGGTTATTTTGCTGATTTTTCGTAACTTCGCAGCCGATTTACTTTAAAAGAAGGAAACATACTATTTATGGAAGAAAAAAAGAACAAATACGTGGCGGTGTCATACAAGCTATATACCACCGACGAAAACGGCTCTCACCTGGTGGAGGAAACCAAGGAGGGACAACCCTTTAGTTTCATCAGCGGCTTTGGTTTTGCACTCGACAAGTTCGAGGAAATCATCGTCCAGACACCACAAGGACAGGAGTTCGACTTCACACTCAGCCAGGAAGAGGCTTACGGTGAATACCACGACGACTACGTGCTGGATTTGGCACGCGACGTCTTCTCCATTAACGGAAAGTTCGACCATGAGCACATCTACAAGGATGCCATCGTCCCCTTGCAGAACGAAGAAGGACAACGCTTCAACGGTCGTGTCCTCGAAGTGGGGGAAGAGAAGGTCAAGATTGACCTGAACCACCCCTTGGCAGGAGAATCGCTGCACTTCAAAGGACAAGTGCTGGAGAACCGTGATGCAACAGAGGCTGAGGTCAATCAGTTGGTAAAACACCTGACTGGCGGTTGCGGTTGTGGCAGCTGTGGCGGTGACTGCGGAGGCGACTGTGGCAGCAACTGCGGAGGCAACTGTGGATGTAATTAATAGAGGTGAGAAGTGAAAAGTGAAAAGTGAAAAGTGAAAAGTGAGAAGTAAGAGGTAAGAGGTGATATGAATACGTTCGGACAGATATTTAGGCTGACGACCTTTGGCGAAAGCCACGGCGAAGCCATAGGCGGTGTGGTAGATGGCATGCCGGCAGGTATTGCCATAGACATTGACTTCATACAACAGGAGCTGAACCGCCGACGTCCGGGACAGAGCAACATCACCACCAGCCGCAACGAAGCCGACGAGGTAGAACTTCTCAGCGGCGTCTTCGAAGGAAAGACGACGGGAGCCCCCATCGGATTCATGGTGCGCAACACCAACCAGCACTCCAGCGACTATGAACAGATGCGCAACACGTTCCGACCCTCGCATGCCGACTATACCTATTATTATAAATATGGTATCCGCGACCATCGCGGCGGCGGGCGCTCGTCTGCCCGCATCACCATCAGCCGTTGTGTTGCCGGTGCATTAGCCAAGCTGGCACTACGCCAATTGGGCATCAGCATCACCGCCTACACCTCACAAGTGGGCAGCATCGCCCTCGACCGCGACTATCGGCAATACGACCTGTCGCTGACGGAGAGCAACATTGTGCGTTGCCCTGACCCTCAGAAAGCCGCAGACATGATACGTCTCATCGAGCAAGTGAAAGCCGAGGGAGACACCATTGGCGGCACCATCACCTGTGTTATCAAAGGTTGCCCTCCAGGATTGGGAGACCCCGAATTCAGCAAGCTGCATGCCACCTTGGGCGCTGCCATGCTGAGCATCAATGCCGTCAAGGGCTTTGAATACGGAGAAGGCTTCAATGGTCTTACGATGCGTGGCTCGGAGCAGAACGACAGTTTCGTGAGCAGCAACGACAACGTCTCTCATCTAAAAGATGTCAAGACTGCCACCAACCACAGTGGCGGAATCCAAGGAGGCATCTCCAATGGTCAGGACATCTATTTCCGCGTAGCCTTCAAACCGGTTGCCACCCTACTCCGTCCACAACAAACGGTAGATATCGATGGAAAAGAAACTACGTTAACCGCCCGTGGTCGTCATGATCCTTGTGTACTTCCACGAGCCGTTCCTGTTGTCGAAGCGATGGCTGCAATGACGATTTTTGACGCTTATTTAGTCAATAAATCGGTAAAAATCGATATTTTTTGAATTAAATTGCAAAAAAAGCTCAAAAAAGTTTGCAGTTTAAAATAATTGTACTATCTTTGCAAATGCTATTCAGGGTTTGTGAAAATCCTAATAAGCTTTAGTTAAGTCTAGTTTAGTTTTTGTGTTGGTTGAGGGCGATCGATTGATCGCCCTCAAATTTTTATCCTAAACTTACATTGGCACTCGGAAATAAAAAGAAAAGTTTACTTTCCTTTTGTATTTCTCTCGTTTTTTCGTAACTTTGCATCCCAAAAGAAGAAAGAATTAAGAACACAACCAACTGAAAAAGATGAAATACTACAGCACAAATGGCAAAGCGCCCATGGCCGACCTCGAGAAAGCCGTCGTCAAAGGACTGGCTGAGGACAAAGGTCTCTACATGCCCGAAAGAATTGTGAAACTGCCAAAGGTTTTCTTTGACGATATGCCGAAGATGCCCTTCCAGGACATTGCTTACAATGTTGCCGCCAACTTCTTTGGGGAAGATGTCGATATGGACGGGCTTCAAGAATTGGTATATGACACGTTACGTTTCGACTGCCCTGTCGTCAAGGTGGAGGAGAACATCTACTCCCTGGAACTGTTTCATGGTCCAACCCTTGCCTTCAAGGATGTCGGTGCCCGCTTCATGGCACGCCTGCTGCAATATTTCACCAAGAACACGAGGGGCAAGGAGAACAGCCTCATCAACGTACTGGTAGCCACCAGCGGTGACACTGGCAGTGCCGTAGCCAACGGTTTCTTAGGCGTTGAGGGCATCCACGTCTATGTACTTTATCCCAAGGGAAAGGTGAGTCCTATCCAGGAATGTCAGTTTACGACGTTGGGCAGAAACATCACCGCCATTGAGGTCGATGGTGTCTTCGACGACTGTCAGGCATTGGTGAAAGCCGCCTTCATGGATGAAGAGCTGAACCGCCACATGCGTCTGACCTCTGCCAACAGCATCAACGTGGCCCGTTTCCTGCCGCAGGCGTTCTACTATTTCAATGCCGTCGCCCGCCTCTCTGCCCTCGGACATCAGACCTCCGACATCGTCATGTGCGTGCCTTCAGGCAACTTCGGCAACATCTGCTCCGCCCTGTTCGGTCATCAGATGGGACTGCCCATCAAGCGATTCATTGCTGCCAACAACGCCAACGACGTATTCTATCAGTATCTGCAGACAGGAAAATACAATCCCAAGGCTTCTATCCAGACACTCGCCAACGCAATGGATGTCGGCGACCCGTCGAACTTTGCGCGTATCCTCAACCTTTATTCCGAGAACGGCAAACTGTCGGCAGAAGAGACACACCAGCGTATCACGTCGCTCATCAGCGGAGCTACCTATAGCGACGAGCAGATTGCCGAGACCATGCGCCAGTGCTATGCTGATACGGGTTACGTCCTCGACCCGCACGGTGCCTGCGGCTATCGTGCCCTGAAAGAGAACCTCCAGCCTGGTGAGGTCGGTGTATTCTGCGAGACCGCCCATCCCGCCAAGTTCAAGGAGAAGGTCGATCAGATTTTGGGTACAGACATCGCCATTCCCGAACGTCTGCAAGCCTTCATGAAGGGCGAGAAGCAAAGCGTTCCCATGAGCAAGGACTTCAGCAGTTTCAAGAGCTATCTCATGAAACAGTAAAATATCAGTAAACGATTACGTCTTAAATAACGTAAAAAAGATACGTATTAGAAAAAAAATATGTATCTTTGCAGCACGTAAAACAAACTTATAAACACGTATAAACTATGTTGAAACCGTTAAACAAACACTTCGCTCCTAAGAGCGTGATGCCTGAAAAGGTGATTCAGTTCGGTGAGGGTAACTTCCTCCGTGCATTCGTTGATTGGATTATCTGGAACATGGACCAGAAGACCAACTTCAACGGTAGTGTCGTTGTCGTACAGCCTCTGGCTCAGGGTATGATTGAGTGGCTCAATGGTCAGGACTGCCTGTATCATGTGAACCTGCAGGGTCGTGAGAACGGCAAGCCCGTGAACACCTTGGAGCGTATCGACGTCATCAGCCGCTGTCTGAACCCCTATTCTCAGAACGATGCCTTCATGGCACTGGCTGACCAGCCCGAGATTCGTTTCGTCATTTCCAACACCACCGAGGCTGGTATCGCTTTCGATCCCGCCTGCAAGCTGGATGACAAACCTGCCAGTTCTTACCCCGGCAAGCTGGTGCAGCTGCTGTATCGCCGCTGGAAGACCTTCAATGGTGATCCCACGAAGGGTCTGATTATCTTCCCCTGCGAGCTCATCTTCCTGAACGGCCACGTGCTGAAGGATTGCATCAACAAGTACATCGAACTGTGGCAGTTGCCCTCAGCTTTCAAGAAGTGGTTCGACGAGTCTTGCGGCGTCTATGCTACGCTGGTTGACCGTATCGTACCGGGCTTCCCCCGCAAGGAGATAGCCGAGATTCAGGAGAAGGTTGGCTACCGCGACAACCTCGTCGTTCAGGCCGAGAACTTCCACCTCTGGGTCATCGAGGCTCCGAAGGAGATTGAGGCAGAGTTCCCCGCAGACAAGGCTGGACTGCACGTGCTGTTCGTTCCCTCTGAGGAGCCCTACCACAAGCGTAAGGTGACGCTGCTCAACGGCCCGCACACCGTACTGTCGCCTGTTGCCTTCCTGAGCGGTGTCAACATCGTCCGCGATGCTTGCAACCACGAGGTTATCTCCAAGTATATCCACAAGGTACAGTTCGAAGAGCTGATGCAGACGCTCGACCTGCCCATCGAGGAACTGGAGAAGTTTGCCAGCGACGTGCTGGAGCGCTTCGACAATCCGTTCGTTGACCATCAGGTGACGAGCATCATGCTGAACTCATTCCCCAAGTTCCAGGCTCGCGACCTGCCCGGCGTGAAGACCTACTTGGAGCGCAAGGGCGAGCTGCCTAAGGGTCTGGTATTCGGTTTGGCTGCCATCATCACCTACTACAAGGGTGGCAAGCGTGCCGACGGTGTGGAGATTGTTCCCAACGACGACCAGAAGATCATGGACCTGCTGAAGGAGCTGTGGGCTACCGGTGACACGCAGAAGGTTACCGACGGCGTACTGGGTGCAGAGTTCATCTGGGCTGAGGACCTCAACAAGATTGCTGGTCTGAACACGATGGTGAAGCAGTTCCTCGACCTCATTCAGGACAAGGGCATGCTCGAGGCCGTGAAGACTATTCTGTAAATAACAAGTATATGGTTTACCACGCGTAAACCATATACTTTTCACTCATAAGCCATATACTTTCTGATGAAAAGTATATGGCTTTTTATTCAAGACAAGAGAGACTATTGGCCATGACTCGTAAAGAGAGATATGAACAAGTGCTGGCATACTTCCGCAAGGAGATGCCGGAGGTGCAGACAGAGCTTGAGTTTGGCAGCATCTTCCAGCTGCTAGTTGCTGTGGTGCTCAGTGCCCAGTGTACGGATAAGCGCATCAATCAGGTGACGCCGGAGTTGTTTCGTCACTTGCCCGATGCCAAAAGTATGGCAGCCGTAGAACCCGAAGACGTGTTGGAATACATCAAGAGCGTCTCCTACCCCAATGCCAAGGCGGAGCATCTGGTGAAGATGGCTCGCATGCTGGTAGAGAAGCATGGTGGCGAGGTGCCGTCAGACATGAACCAGCTGCTCGACTTGCCCGGCGTTGGTCGCAAGACTGCCAACGTCATCCAGTCGGTAGCTTTCGGCAAGTCAACGATGGCGGTCGATACCCACGTCTTCCGCGTCAGCCACCGCATCGGCTTGGTCAGCGATAAAGCCGACACCCCCTATAAGGTTGAACAGGAATTGGTGAAGCACATCCCCGCAGACGACATTCCACGGGCACACCACTGGTTGCTGCTGCACGGTCGCTATGTCTGCACAGCCCGCAAGCCGCATTGTGAAAAGTGTGGCATCAAGGCTGCATGTAAGTCTGCAGTCGATTGATGATGACCTTGTCGTAACCATAGACGTCCGGCCAGGTCCTCAACTCTCCATGCTCGTCGGGCCACAACGTATAATATATAATATAAAGAGGTACGCGAGGCTTGACGGGTACATAGCCGATTAACTTATGCTCTTTTTGGTCACGATGGCTCATCAGATACTCGTGTCCACGCTCCGTTCGAGGTTGCATGTCCATAGAGATGCGAATACGGTCCAACAGCCATTCGTCGGGATTGTCCAAGACGAAATGAGCCAGTTCGAAAGGCCGTGCAACACGAACGCAACCGTGGGAAACGGCACGAACGTCGCGCTTGAAGACGCCTGGACTTGAGGTGTAGTGCAGATAGACCGAGAAACGATTCTTGAAGCGGAACACGATGCGTCCCAACGAGTTGTCTGCCCCACTCTGCTGCGCCACCCGATAGTTGCCACTCAGCAGCATCGCCTGCGACACCTGACTGATTTCCATTGGTTTATTCGTTGCCTTATCGTAAATCTGGTAACGGTTGCGGGCGAAATAGGCAGAGTCGCCGGCGCGACGTGCCACATCCTTCTCAATGATACTCATCGGAATGACCCACTGCGGGTTCACCTCCATCCACTCCATGGCGCTGGTCAGCAGCGGTGTCTTGGTACGTACGGCACCACAAGCCACCCGCATGGTCAGCACCGTGTCTTGTCCGTAGCCATAGAGTTTGAAAGCCGGAATATTCACTACGATGCGCTTTCCCTCCGTCACCATCGGGTTCCGCTGGCGCCAGCGGCTTCGCTCCATGTTACAGATAATGCGCTGACGCTCTTCCTCTGTCTGCGCTTTCGGAAGCATCTGCTTCAGCTGAGCATAGAAAGCGTCTGAGGGCTGTATTTCGTGCAAGTATTTCACAATGTCGCCCGTGGCTATCTTGCTCCTTACCAGCGAGTCGTACTGGGCACTGGGCGTCTCTATGTCAATATCGAAAAGTCCCTGATAGCGGGTGATGTGGCGCACGGTATCGACCTTTTCAATATCCAAGTTATTAAAGACCTGTCGTGGATTGATGAAACCATAGCGCTGTCCGTAGGCATAGCGCAGACAGGCTTTCGTCAGCCGGTATTCCAGTCGTGCCGCCACACGGTTGATAGGGTTCTGCTCGGTAAAGTCCAGGGTTCGCATGCGTTTCAGGTCTTGCTCAATGCCGTTGACATAGAAGGCATCAGGCGAGAAGCCCATATCGCTGACGCCGTGCAGCCACGACAACAAAGAATCCGCCCTGCTATCCACGCCTGCACGGTCTATCCACAGCAGTTGTCCCCCATTGACATAGTATTGGTGCGTCTTGCGGTCGGCAGTTGTCTGCGGTTGCTCTTCAGCATCGATATGCTTCAGTTCGTTTCTAAGAGCCTGGGAGTCAAAAACAAATACAGGCGCTTTCATATCTGAAAACGCCTCCATTGTTATCTTTCGGTCATTACCGCCATTTCTCCGTTGACAAGCAACTACCAGCACTGTCAGGAGAGCAAGCGATATCAGTGAATAGACACCTTTCTGACTACTTTTCCAACTTTCAAGATGTAACAACCTTTCGGGATATTAAGTTCAACTTTCTGAGCAGGACTCTCTATCTTCACCGTCATCACCCGACGCCCCGTCAGCGAGACCACTTCGAGTGTCTCACCCTGAGCACCAGTGACGGTAACAATTTGGCCGTTAACCGTAATATTGACATCGTCATCCATCACCTGTTCAATACCAGGAGCCACAGGAACGGCATTCATGACAAACGGAAATGCCATCAGCAGGATGAGTGTCAGCGAGTATATAAGTAAGTGTTTCTTCATACGCAACATTTTATAGTCGTTGCAAATGTACGAAAAATAATTGTTACAACCAAATATTTAGAAGAAAAAATGCACTTTACACGTCAAAAACCGCCATTTCGTCGGTCAGATGGCTGTTAGGGAACACCTTTTTGGCCTCATCCAACAACACTTGTTCGTCCTCGTAACGCGACGAATAATGTCCTAACAAGAGTTGTCCCACCCTTGCCTCACGGGCCAGCTTAGCCGCCTGTCGGGCAGTGGAATGGCAGTACTTCTCGGCACGTTGTACATTGTCTTCGCCGTAGGTGCTTTCATGATAGAGCGTGCTAACCCCTTGCAACTGCCGTTTCAGTTCTGGCAGATAGCACGTGTCGCTGCAATAGGCGTAGCTGCGCGGTGCATCTGCAGGCAGCGTCAGGCGACTGTTCGGCACCACTTCGCCATCGGCTGTCGTCCAGTCTGCCCCACCCTTGATGAGTTGGAACTGACTGACGGGTATCTGGTAGAAGTCGGCCACGTCGCGCCGGATATGCGGCAGTGTGGGTTTCTCCCTGAACAAGAAGCCGCAACAGGGAGTACGATGCGACAAGGGAATGGTCTCGACGGTCAGCGAGCGGTCTTCGTAAATCACCTGTTCTGCCGTCGTATCGATGGCTTGAAAATCGACCTCGTAATCCAGTCCCTGGCAGAAGACATCCAGCTGCTGTCGCAAGACGGGTCCTAAGGCTTCAGGACCATAGATGGTCAACTTGGCGGTACGTCCCAAGAGTCCGAAGGTGCTAATCATTCCTATCAGTCCGAAGCAATGGTCGCCATGCAGATGAGAGATGAAGATAGCGCTGATTTTCGTAAAGCGCAACCTGCTGCGGCGCAACTGAATCTGCGTTCCCTCGCCACAGTCAACGAGGAACAGCTTGCCGCGCACCTCGACGACTTGCGCTGAAGGATAATGCTTCAGCGTAGGAAGGGCACTGCCACAGCCCAGGATATGCACTCTAAAGGGTTCCACAATATAGAAAAGAGTTTATATCTCGAAATCCTCCACCGAGGCATCTTCCAGCTTGACATCGGATCCGTAGCCTTTCTTCGCGCGCTGACGAGTATATTCGAACACATCTTCGTTGTCCTTATAAACCAGCGAGTCAGCGTCCAGCTTGACGATATCGTACAGGAAAGTCTCCTCGGTACCGGCGGCATCTTCCTCCACCTGCACGATTTCCAGCTGTCCGTTCACCAGTCTCCACGTGCGGTAGCTCAGCCCGGGCTGGTCAATGCTCTCGGCAATACCGCCCTCCTTGAAGCGGATGCCCACCTCATCGCTGCCGTCCAGCGGATTGGGCATCACCCAGTCGCCCAGCAGCGTTGCCTGATTGATGACTTTCAGCGCCTCCCCATTGGTCGGATTGGGAACTACCGCCATGCGGTCGCCTACCTGCAAACCACCCAGCACCTGTCCTTTGTCGCTGGCACTGGAGAGGTCGAATAACAGCGTGTCGCCTGTATCGGTTATCAACTGCAGCGAGTTCATGGTCGTCTCCTCACCGCTGATGCCATAAATCGTGGGGTCTGCATTGGCAATGTCGGCAGAATCGCCGTTGTCGAAAGGCACTTCCTGCGTCTTGCCACCACAGCTACCCATCAGCATTGCCACGGTAGCAGCTATCGATAAAATCACCAGTTTCTTCATATCGTTCTTCATTTATTCGTTTGTCACGGAGGATTGCCGCTCCTGGGCTTTCGCCTCATTCCAGAGGGCATCCATCTCCTCTAATGTCATCTCGGTCAGGGGGCGTCCCTGCTTGATGCTGTTTTGTTCGATGTAGTTAAAGCGTCGGATAAACTTCTGGTTGGTCTTCTCCAGCGCATTGTCGGGGTTGAGCTTATACAACCGGGCGGCATTGATAATCGAGAACAGCAGGTCGCCCAGCTCTTCCTCCGAGCGTCCGGTGTCTTCCTGTCGCAACACCTCTTCCAGCTCGCCCATTTCCTCACGGACTTTCGCCCACACGTCGCCACGGTCTTCCCAGTCGAAGCCCACATGACGGGCTTTGTCCTGAATGCGGTAGGCCTTGATCAGCGAAGGCAACGAGGCGGGAACTCCTGCCAGCACGGTTTTGTTGCCGCCCTTCTCTTTCTGCTTGATTTGTTCCCAGTTGTCGAGCACCTGCTCCACGTTCTTCACCTTCGAGAACTGGCGCTCTTCTTCCTGCTCACCGTATGGCAGCGGACGCGGATTGGGGGCCCCAATCTGCGAGGGATGATACACATGCGGATGACGGAATATCAGTTTGTCAACCAGTTTGTTACAAACATCTGCTATATCAAATTGTTGCTCCTCCTCACCGATTCTCGCATAGAAGGCTACGTGCAGTAAAACGTCGCCCAACTCCTTGCAAACTTCCTGCACGTCGTTCTTCATCAGGGCGTCACAAAGCTCGTAGGTTTCCTCTATCGTATTGGGGCGCAGACTCTCGTTGGTCTGCTTGCGGTCCCAGGGACATTTCTCGCGAAGAGCATCCAGCACATCGAGCATGCGACCGAAGGCGGCCATCTTCTCTTCGCGGGTATGTTTGTGTTCTTTGATTTCCATCGTCTTACTCTATTCTTTCCAGTTTAGGAATCTTGATGACCTGCCCCACCTTGATTTGCGGATTTCGCGGCAGTCCGTTATACTGCTCCACATAGTGTTGCTTGTCGGAGCCGATGTGTACACGGCAAATGCTAAAGAAGGTCTGTCCTTCCTGTACGACAACCTCCTCGGCGGTGCCCACGATGCGATAGCCGCCCAGTCTGGGTTTGGGCTTTGCAACGGGTGCAGGCTCAGCCTTTACTTCAGTGCTCTCGGGTTTGGCTACGGGAGCAGCTTCGGGTTTGGCTACGGGAGCAGGTGCAGGCTTTACTACGGGAACAGGCTGCTTTTTCACTACCGGTTGCGGTTTCACCTCCTCTACGGGTTGCACGTCTTCCGTCTCGACAGGCAGGTCGATGTCGGTACTGTCGGGCTCTGGCACATAGAGCGTATCATGAACCACGACAACGTTGCTGACCTGCTGGTGCTTGCCGAACTCATAGCCCGCGAAACAGGAGAAGCCCATCAGAATCAGCACGCCAAGGACGGCTGCCAACCAGCGGCACCACTTCTGCGAACGCTCTTCGTCTTCCTCCTCTATAATAGGTTCTTCCTTTACTACTGGAGCTTCGGGCTCGACAGCAAGAGCGGGCTCTTCTACAACGGGAGCAACGGGCTCTTCTACAACAGGAGCAGGTTTAGGCTCAACAACGGGAGCAGGTTCAGGCTCAACAACAGGAGCGGGTTCAGGCTCAACAACAGGAGCGGGTTCCGGCTCAACAACAGGAGCAGGTTCAGGCTCTACAACAGGAGCGGGTTCGGGCTCTACAACAGGAGCGGGTTCGGGCTCTACAACAGGAGCGGGTTCGGGCTCTACAACGGGAACCTCGTCTCCTATAACGGGAGTTGCGGGTTCGGGAGCAACCGTCTCAGTTTCAACAACTTCCTCCTCCGACTCTTGAGGCGTATCGATGTCGGGGAAATCCACGCCATCGTTGAGCACGACGGTCTCAAACTGCGAGAAGGGCTTGTTGACCAGCTCCTTCATGGTGTTGTCCGGAATGAACGTCACCTTCGAGTGACTGTCGATGACCACACGCTCGCCAGTTCGCACGCTGATGCTTTCGCGGGCTTCGACGTTGATAATCTTGAACGTTCCCAGACCCTTGATTTTCACCGGCTCGTCTTCCTGCAGGTGCTGCAGGATGACGGCAAAGAACTCTGAGGCAAAGCGACTGGCGTCACGCTGCGTCAGGCCGTTCTTCTCGACCAATATCTTGGCGACTTCTTGTATTGTCAGCTTTCCCATGGCTATTGTCCTCCTTTCAGCTGAGCCTTCCACGACTGGTTGGGCTTAAAGTTCAACACGAGCTTGGGAGGTACCAGCATGCGCTGTCCCGTTCCGGGATTCACCATGATGCGCTCCATCTTCTTCTTGGTCTCAAAGACACCGAAGTTGGGCACCAGCACAGCTTGGTCTTCCTGAAAGGCATCGGCCATGGCGTTGATGAGGTTTCCCGCCAGTTTCTGCGTGTCTTTGGCTGTGTAGCCTAAACGCTCGGCCAGTTCGGCTATAAATTCCTTGTTATTCATCGCGTCTATGTCTATCTCGTTTATATTCTGGTAGTTGCATACAGGTCAAACTCTTCGGCATCGGTGATGCGCACGTCGTAGAACTGTCCGATGGCGAGTTGCTCGTCTATCGGTATCAGCACCTCCGGATCGACTTCCGGCGAGCAGAACTCCGTGCGACCGACATACCAGCCTCCTTCTTGGCGGTCGATGATGACGCGCATCACGCTGCCCACCTTCTCGGCTTCGAGTTCGGCGCTGATATGCTGCTGCACGCGCATCAGCTTGTCTAACCGCTGCTGCTTCACCTCGTCGGGGACGTCGTCCTCGTAGTGCTCGGCGCTATAGGTCCCCTCCTCCTCGCTGTAGGCAAAAGCACCCATTCGCTCGAAGCGTGCCCAGCGGGTAAACTCCAGCAGCTCCTGGAAGTCTTCGTCCGTCTCGCCGGGGAAACCCACCATCAGCGTGGTGCGGATGTGGATGCCGGGAACTTCGCGGCGCAGACGGCGTATCAGCTCGTAGGTCTCTTCCTTGGTCACGTGGCGCTTCATGCGCTCCAGCATGTGGTCGCTGATGTGCTGCAGGGCTATGTCGAGGTATTTGCAGACGTTCTTCTTCTCACGCATCACTCGCAGCAGGTCCCACGGGAAGTGCGTCGGATAGGCATAGTGCAGCCGTATCCACTCCACGCCCTCGATGTCGGCCATCTGCTCTATCAGCTCGGCAATATGCTGCTTGCCGTCGATATCTACGCCATAGTACGTCAGCTCCTGGGCAATGACCTGCAGTTCCTTGACACCCTGACTGACCAGCCAGCGTACCTCGTCCAATATCTCCTGCATCGGCCTGCTCTGGTGGTGCCCCGTAATAAGAGGTATCGCGCAGTAGGCACAATGGCGGTCGCAGCCTTCGGCAATCTTCACGTAGGCATAGTGGCCGGGCGTCGTCAGGTGCCGATAGGCAGAACTACACAAAAGGGACGGTTCTTTTTGTGTACTCCCCTCCATACAGGGAGGTGTCAGGGGGTGGGTCTCCAAGTCCTGCACCAGCTGCTTGTAGTTGAACTTGCCGTACCAGCCATCGACCTCGGGAATCTCCGCCTCCAGCTCTGCCAAGTAGCGTTCCGACAGGCATCCCATGACGTACAGTCGCTGCAGGCGCCCCTCGCTCTTGGCCTGTGCCAGTTCCAGGATGGTGTTGATGCTCTCCTCCTTGGCGTCGGCAATAAATCCGCAGGTATTCACCACGGCAATGTCGCCCTCCGGCTGCTCGGCATCGTGCGTCACACGGTAGCCGTTAGCCTCGAAGAGTCCCATCAGCATCTCGCTGTCAACCAGGTTCTTCGAACACCCTAAGGAGATTATATCAACTGTCGGTTTCTGCATATCAGGCGGTAGCCAATTTTTCACTTTTCACTTATCACTTTTCACTTATCACTTTTCACTTTTCACTTTTCACTGTTCACTTTTAAACAGCGAATCGACGAACTGGCGCTTGTTAAAGAGCTGCAAATCCTGCATGCCCTCGCCCAGTCCGATATATTTCACAGGCACCTTCAGCTGGTCTGAGATGCCGATGACCACACCACCCTTGGCAGTGCCGTCCAGTTTCGTGATAGCCAGCGACGTAATCTGTGTGACCGCCGAGAACTGCTTGGCCTGCTCGAAGGCGTTCTGTCCCGTAGAGCCGTCCAGCACGAGCATCACCTCGTCGGGAGCTTCAGGCATCACCTTCTTCATCACGTCCTTGATTTTCTTCAACTCGTTCATCAGACCCACCTTGTTGTGCAGACGTCCTGCCGTGTCTATCAGCACCACGTCGGCACCGTTGGCCTTAGCGCTCTGCAGCGTGTCGAAAGCCACCGAGGCAGGGTCAGAGCCCATCTGCTGCTTCACCACGGGCACTCCTACCCGCTCGCCCCAGATGCACAACTGCTCTACGGCAGCGGCACGGAACGTGTCGGCAGCACCCAGATAGACCTTCTTGCCGGCCTGCTTGAACTGCCACGCCAGCTTGCCGATCGTCGTCGTCTTGCCCACGCCATTGACGCCCACCACCAATATCACGTAAGGCTTGTGGTCGCCCGGCAGGTCCCAGTTGTCGTTGTCCTCCGAGTTGTTCTCTGCGAGCAGCGAGGCAATCTCGTCGCGCAGAATAGCGTTCAACTCACTGGTACTCACGTACTTGTCGCGAGCTACACGCTCTTCGATACGCTCAATCACCTTCAGCGTAGTCTCGACACCGACATCCGACGTTATCAGCACTTCCTCCAAGTTATCCAGAACATCATCATCTACCTTCGACTTGCCGGCCACAGCACGTGCCAGCTTGTCGAACACGCTGGTCTTGGTCTTCTCCAATCCCTTGTCCAGCGTCTCTTTCTTTTCCTTATTAAAAAATCCAAAAATACCCATAAAGTAATATATTACGACTGCAAAGTTAGTGCAAACCGAGCGAAAAACCAAAAGAAAAAGCGATTTTCTTTTGTTTTTCCGAGGTGAAGCCTAACTGAACCAAGGGGCAGAGGTACGGCTTGACGGCGTCAAAGTGCCGTTTCGACATCGACAAAGTGCCGTTTCGTCGCCTGTAAAGTGCCGTTTCGACGGCCGCAGAAGTACACTTTGTCAGCCGATACCAAGGGGGGTTGAAAACGAATATAGTCCTTTCGGCCAGCGAGCATAGTCCTCATGACCAGTGCGCATAGTCCTCACGACCAGCGAGCATAGTCCTCGCACACCGAGAGGACTATATTCCTTCACCGAAAGTATAGTCCTCGTCCATCGCCTGTTTATTCCTTCTTTTTCACTTTTCATTTTTCGCTTTTCACTTTTCACTTTAAAACCACCATCCCCCTCATTTTTGATGTCAAATCGCCCACAATGCCGATGCACAGGGCGTTTCAGCGATGAGGGGGATCGGCTTTATCCGTCACATGTCCCCCTCATGACCCCTGAACTGCACCCCAAAAGTTGGACACAAAGAAAATCGAAAAATGAGAAGACATTCTTTTGAGAAACGTTTGGATCTTGTAAAGAAAGTAAAGTCAGGCTACCCGATTAAGCGGTTAGCGAAAGAACA